>Ga0209728_1001055_pt1 | contig 18461 bp, 37 predicted proteins | sample RifGroD1_FD_183997 | JGI IMG/M metagenome (GOLD analysis project Ga0209728, IMG submission 183997) | Groundwater microbial communities from Rifle, Colorado, USA - Groundwater D1 (SPAdes) (version 2) | ecosystem: Environmental > Aquatic > Deep subsurface > Groundwater | place: Rifle, Colorado... | reverse complement strand
AACCAATTCCCTTAAGGTGTGCATCCAATTCATTCTTACTCATAATCACAGCAGTTTCATGATCTCCTTGGTATTGCGACCACTGACACAACATATACATATCATCTACCTTGCTACCATCCATCTCTACTACTTTATATACTGTTTCATGGTAAAACTTATTACCACCAGTACACCAATTGCTACCATCATACTCATCTAAGTCAAGGTATTTTTCATCTGGTACTGACACCTTTGTGACGGTAATATTTTCTCCTGCCCATTCTTCTTTATGATTACTTCCATCATGCCATTGATACCAAGGAGTGGTTTCAGACATACTTAAATTATCAAAAGATTTATTATGAAAATCAAAGCAAACAATTTCTTCTGGTAATTCTGAATCACTAAGGAAGTTAATACTACCAAATTTATAACCTTCATCAGCTAAGAATTCTCTTAAATCTTCTTCATTAGATAAAGGATTCCATAATCTCAGTTTTTCATTTAATTTATCAATATCGGCGACAGGTAAATCGGAAATACTGCAAATTGAAATATTAACTAAGTCTACCATTTGTTTAATCTCATGAGACGGGATTAGTATTCCACCACGATCAGTATTTTGGTTATAGTCTGATTCCCAAATTTCAAAGTTTTTCATTTAAATATTCCCTCCTTTAAATTTTATAAATTTGAATTATTAAACTTATCAAACTCAACAATAGATTTCTCAATCACTTCACGGTATTCCTGCTCATTTCCCTTAAAATATAAACCTGATTTATCATGGCTAAATCTACTATCAAGAGATGCAACAAAATCAGGATTATCTAAAAAATCATGGTCATACTCAGGATTAAATTCAAACTGACCGTCTTCATCTCCATATGTGCCTATTACTAGATAATTGGTCATTTTTGCAATATTGCGTTTATGGAGTTGTATTTCAATAACTGCTAATTCTAAATATGTGTCAACTTTCTGATCCCAGTGAACCAAAGGATCTTCTAAGTCAGCACAAATTTCAAGTGCATCTTTCTTATCCTGAAATAATTCTGCATCTGAAAGTTTATCAAGATTATCCCATATTTCAGTCATAAATTCAATATTTCTTTTAAACATTTATATCACTCCTTATTAGTATTTTTAGATTGTTAATATAATTGTATCATTAAAATCACTCCTTAATTTTATCTTTATACTTTCTTCTTTCTTCCCTCATAACCTCCAAGTTAACACCCAAAACATCAGCAATGTCAAACAATTCCTCTGCGGTAAAACTATTATGCTTTAGTTTGTAACCTGCTGTTTGTTTAGAAATATTAACCTTTTCAGCCAACCAATTCTTTTGACGCTCTTGGTGTTTTAAGATATTTGAAATATATAATGATACAAACATTGTGTCGATTTCCTTTCCTGACATTCTTTATTGCATTTACTATTAAATATAGTATACACTATGCAGTAAAGATTGTCAATAGTTTTGTAAAAATATTTTTACTTGATGATAAATGGATATGTTTATCTACTTAACTAAATAATAATTAACCTGTGCATCAAAACTATCACTATCAAAATCGTCAAATCTTGAATCAGCAATACCATATTTTTGCAACATATCACCTAACTGTTTTCTATTATCCCAAGTTAATTTACCTTTCTTATAATTTTTGTATAACCTAGAAACTTGCTTTTTAAGTTGCCAATGAACACTTACTACTTGCAATTTCTTCTGTAAATCATTAAAGGTAAAGTTAAAATCCATTTATATCACTCCTTCTGATTTATCAATAGATAATTTTAAATTTCTTACAATACGATTATCATTTATTTTATCTAACATATGTCTACTAATTTTAGACATAGGATAGATATAAATAACATCATCTGGTAAACAAAAGTTTAACACTTCTTTAGTCAAACGTGTTCCTAATCCTAAACCTTGGTAATTCTTATCAACTGATAGCACGTCAAGGTTTAATAATTCATATTTTTTATTTAACACTTCTTCGGTGATTGGGTTTATATCTAATACTCTAATAGTTAAATATGCTATTACTTCTGATTTATCATTTTCTATGTATACACCGAAAAATGGTATATCTTCATTTATTTCATGGTTAGGAGATAGTTTAGGAGTGAAATCATTATTACTCCATTTGATTTTAAACATTATTTATCACCTCAACTTTTCCAATTCCTCAAAACAACATTTTATCATCTTCAAGCCTATTCTGCAATTTAATTTCTTCATCCCTTAAAGTGTAAATGGCATTTTCAGCAGGAATACCTTGAAAAACTGTATTACACATAGGACAATGAGCAGTATTGGTTTGATAGTCTGGTTTTAGGTTCACTCCAGACCACCCACAATTGCATTTTAACATGATTTATTCTCCTTTCTCAACTAATAATTCAATAGCAGAATGCACTATATCTAAATCATTCTTATCAACTGCTATTTCAAGCAATTTAGATGCAACATGCATTTTAGCTTTTAACTTATGAATAATATTAAGCAATTCATTTTTATCCATATTGAATAATTCTTTCTTAGTTTCTGTGCATCTATTACATTCTAATTCCATTATTTACACTCCTTCTGATTGAATTTATCACAATCATACTCTCCAGTAGTTTCATTCCATTCTACCTTGGTTTCCCTCATTAATGCCTTAAGGCAAAAGGTAAAACCATATTTACTTTTATCTGTGTCACAATTAGTACATTCTTCACATTTCATTTTATTTATATCTCCTTCCAAAAATTATTATAAATGCGTTCATTGATTCAAAGTTTAATCAATTCCTTAAACTCTCTTATTTAAGGAGAATTTAAGGAAGGAATTAACCTTCCAATAATGCATTGTTTATTTCATTAATTTCATCTTCCGTTAATTCATAGTGCTTATTTTGAATTAATCCAGGTATTACTACATTTGAAAATATATATCCCATATGATCATATGGAGTAGATATGCAAATAATAGAACCATCAATAGTTTCTTTATCATATCCATTACCTACAATTAATACAGGAGTATTATTACCAAATATTCTATAACTATACTTTCTATTATCCTTTATTTCATATCTTTTTGCTACACTTACTTCATTCCCTCTTAGATCCATTAATCATTCCTCCTAAATTAACATGACAAAATTATGCTTTTGTTTTAACTTTATTAAACACTAATATATTCCAACATATTCATACAAGGATAATATCTTGAAATAGGTATGGAATAACCCTCTAATTCACCCATATATAATTTTAATATCAAAAAATGTCTACCTTTTACTTTTTTAAAATCTGTTGTGAATTTATCAATTTGAATATCATAAAATATATAATCATTAACAATACTTTTCAAGCTAATATATTCCTGTGCTAGTATCACTAATTGTTTACTGGTTATTTTCAATCTTTCCACCTCTAATTATTGTCTCCTTTGCTCTTATCTAATTACTCCTTCCAATTTGCTACGTTATTCATCACCTTAACCAACACATCAGGAGTAATCCAACCTGCACATTTACTTCCATCGCCTCTTGCACCTTCAGGCAGGAATTGCTGGATGTCTAAATCTCCATTGTTGTTAAATACAATAACTTCACAATTATTTGATTCTCTTTCTTTTTTCATGTTAACATATGGATTCTCATTAGTATTTTTGTTTGAGCAGTAATTACCTTCACCGATAGCAGATGATACTGTCAAACCATTTTCAAAGGTCATTTGGGTACAAAAATTATAAGCTATTCTAATCACTATATATTCCTCCTTATGTTCTTTCTTATATTATAGCAGATAGTAAATATAATTGCAAGCTAAAATTTAAAACTTTTCAATTCATCTTTAATTTCCGATACTTTTTCATCTACCAATTTATTCAAAATTTGATATTTTAACTTTTCAATTTCGGAAAATAATTCATTTCCTGATTTAACAAGTTTCTCAATGAAAACAGGATTATGCAGGTAATCATCTCTCAATATGGTATACAGATCACTTTCTTCAATCTTTAATACACCAATCTGAATATAACCTCCACCATTCCACATAACTAAATTTTCAGCTAAGTCTTCAAAATCTGATTTAGTGAGTTTAGATATGTCTATATGTTGACTTAGAAAGTTTTTAATTTTCATTGTGTCAGTATATTGATAATAATAAGAGTGGTCTTTTTCATCACAATAGAAAAATAAATTTTTAAATTCCTGAGAAGATTCCATATCTGAAAGAATATTTTCAATTTCTTTTTCATTTGCTCCAGAAGGTGTTAATACGTCAAAAATTGATTCAATATTGATGTATTTGATATAGTTGGGAGTTAACACTGTTTGTGTCATTAAGAACACTCTCCTTTAGTTTAGATTAGTTTTAATTAACTTAGTTATTATATTCTCTATTATACCTTACTGAGTGCTTATAAAATGTTGTTGTAAGGCAGATATAAAATATATTAATTGTTATTTTATTTCATTGATTCTAATTTACCTAAGAAATCATTTACTAATTTTACTAAACTCATTCTGACAATTTCTATACTAAATTTACCATATTCAAAATCATCAGTATAATAAGTTATTATGGCAATATGATTACCATCCCAAAAATCTGTACCCAAAATGTTTATTCTGATAAAATTATCATCAGGAAGTTTTACATCCTTGCCGTTTACAATAGTAGTTTTTTCAAATTTTTCTATGTCACAAATACCAGATTCAATTTTATATTTTTTAAATTCTTCCTTAATTGCTTCAATACATTCCTGAGATACTAATTCTTCAATTACATCAAATTTCATTTTATTTACTCCTTCACATATTGTAAATATAATTTCTATGTGTTTATTCTATCACACCTGATTAATACTGTCAATATTAATTTTCACGATTTTTCAATTTCTTTTAAAAATTCTTTCATGTCAAAATTGAATCTCGTTGCTATTCTCAAAGCAAATTCAAATATAGGAATGTTATTGCTTGCCTGATTAACCCAAGAATACACGTTATTAGGCTTAAAGCCAAGGGAAATAATATCCCCTGACTTTATATTGTATTCTGTCATTAACCGTCTTAAATTGACCTTTATGGTGATTCTATCAGTGCTGTTATAGGTGTTAATCAACTCTAATATTTCAGATTGATTCATAGAAAACTCACCTCTGCCCTGCTGTTATACAGCCATATAATATTTTACTATAAATTATTAATACTGTAAACATTAAGCCAACATTAATAATTTACTCGTTTCAACGATATAATAATCTTTCTTGAGCATAATCTTTTTATAACTCTGCTCACCTTCAAAAGCATTTATAACCTGTTTCTCTTCCTGTGTCATATCTTCATATTTCTCTTTTCCGTAACTTGGAGGAAGCCAACTTTTACGTTGTGAGCCAAACAGATTAAACTTATGTAATAAATCTAAATTAGTAAATTCTATATGGCATGTTCCCTTTTTATAGAATGTTACCATAAAATATTTAAGTTGAATTTTCTTTGTGTCTCCATAATTTTCTGCAAAATTTAAGGATGTTTTTAAATCATTATCTGCTGTTATACCTTGATCTAAATAATTGAATACTTTTTCTATATCGGATAACTTATCAGTTACTTTATAATCTGTTGGACTGTATCTATTACCATAATTGTTATAAGCATTCAAGGGTATAATAACTTTTTTACCTATTTTAAAAGCATCATTTGTTCTCCAACCGTTATAATAATGGATGTTGTTACCAGTCTCAGGATGCCAATGGTGTTTATGACTAAATGTATCAAATAAATTCAATATTGTATCTTCTACACCTTGAATCATCTCTTTGTTAAGCTGAATCTTAATAGTATATATGTTATACATGGAAAAGTCATAATCTCTTAATTCATTGATTTTAGACATATATTTTTCTTTCAAATTTGACGTAAATAATCCCATAAATTGCTCAGAAGTAAACAAGGCTTTCCAATATTTCATCCTTATTTGTTTAATATAAGAATTACCCTTTGAACAATTCCCATCTTTATCCTCATGACTTAATGTTAAGGATAATACTGGATCATTGCTATTTTCATCCTTGAAGCTAGTTAACATATAAGGCTTTAATGCTTCATATTCATCAATTAGCCGCAAACCTGTTTTAATTTCAAAGTTATACTGTTCAATGATACCTTGAATAAAATCAGCACTGATTAAATCACCTGTGCTGTTATAAACATCTTTCTCTTTGTGTTGTTCTTGCTTTTTAAGTTCGTCTAATATGATACTGCTGTTATCAAGTCTAGGAATATTTACTTTTACTATAGCAATTTCTACACCTGTTTTTCTCTCAGCATCAGCAAAAGCATTTTGTATATATTCTATCTCTGCGTTATAGTCCTCTAACTTTCTTATTAAATCCTTTCTAATATTACTATATGGATTTCTTAATGTCTCAGCATTTAATAAGCAAACAATCTGACCACCTTTTTCCTGCATCTCCAAGGCTTTTAAAAGATGTTTATCTCCTGTACTAAAGGGAGGATTCATAACTATCAAATCATACCTTTTAAAGCTGTTATAAGTCAAAAAATCATTATGTACTGTTCTGTATCCTTTGCCTTTTAAAATGTGCTGTAGATTCTCATCTATCTCTATTGTGTCAATGTCCCATACTGCTGATCTGTTATAGTGATAACTATGACAATATTCTAATTTTTTAATTACCTCTTTAACGATATCACCTTTACCTGCCGATGGTTCTAATACTGAATTGACAAACTTAAAATCTACTCCCTGCAACATCTTACTAACTATACTATAAGGTGTAGGGTAGAAATCTGAATTGTTATTGAACATAATTGTCCTCCTTTTATTTTTTACTTTCTTATGTAAATTATTTACTATAATGTATCTATAAAATCACCTCCTAAAAACTAGACCATCTTATTAAACATGATCTGTTATACCATACTTTTAAAATATTCAATACATTCATTAGGGTATTTATTTAATGCATCATTGCATGATAAACCTTTAGAATAATAATTACAATAAATCATACATTCTCTACATTTGCTTAATCCTGAGCCATAGCAAAAATTTTCCCTTGCCTCAAATAACTCTTTAGTAATATTTCTATAGTCCATGATTTTACATTCAATTTTCAAGAAGTCTTCATAATTTCTCATAGTAATATTAACCTCCTGTTATACCTTCTTTGGTCTACCTGTCTTTGTCACTGGTTTATTACATCTAGAACAATAATATTTACCAGTCCCTTTATATGATCCAACCTGCAAAATATTTTTACTTTTATACTCTTTATGTTCCAAGACTACTTTACCACAACACTGAGTATAATGATATTCTGTACACATAAATAATAACCTCCTAAATATAATTATACAGGTTTTTTGATGTAGCAGAAACCTTAAAACTGCTTTACCAACTTAGAATATAGGTTTATAGGTATTAATAATAGGCTTTAATCCACTAACCGCAAAATGGTTTAATATCTCGTCATACTGTCTCTTGTCACAACTGAGATATTTAGAACGTGTTATGGTTACGTCAGACTTATTTTCTACAGTGTTTAAAACCGTCTTAGGAAGTGATAACCAGTCATCATAAACTAGAATATCACTGTAAAAATAATTATAATGCAATTTCCTTTTTCCTTCTGGTTTAAAAATCAATTTAACTGCTTTATCATACTGAGCATATTTTGTATATTCTACACTGTCAAATACTACTCTTGATGTTACAATACTACCCCAATCCGACATATAAATTAAAGTAATTTTTTGGCCTTGTATTATATCTGCTGTTATAAATTGCTCTTGAATACCGTCAACCTCTGTCAATAACTTATACATAGCAACTTTTAATTTTTCGTGATCTTCTGGTATTTGCTGAATAATCTCCTTAGTTAACTTAAAATAATTCTTATTGAAAATTTGCTTCATCCTGTTCTTATAGTCTGAAAAATCTTCCTTATCCCATGTTTCGGCAATGTTGTTATCACAGGATATAGCCTCGGCAGATAAATTAATTAGTGTTTCAGCAGATTGCTTTAACTCCTCTATCTTTGCAGAGTCTACAAACTGCTTAACGGTAACATCTTTTTGTATTTTAGCACCGTCTACAAGGCCAACGTAACGAGCATAACTATGGCCTTGAGCATCCACTATAAATTGCAGGTTATTGTTATAGTATACAGCCACACCATACAAATTAAAGATTACTGATTCTCTTTCTTCTTCTGTCATGTTATGATAATCTTTAATACTAGTAAATCTTAAATCCTCGGTAAAACTTCCTCCAGTACCTTCTAAGAAATCAAAATCATTAAGTAGCATATCGGAAAAATAAGATAATGATTCTTCATTTTGAAAATGTATTTCTTTGGTAATTTTAATGTCCTTTAGATAAAAATCACCTTTTGCAACTTCTTCACTGTATTGCTCCAAGGTGTTATTCTTATTGCAATTAGCCATTTGACAGTTAACTACATAGTATTGCTTATCCTCTGCAATTTCTACTATGTCAATACTGTTATGGATAACCTTGACTTGTTCGGCCTCTTTCTTTGCGTATTCTTGATCGTCTAATATATCTTGTTCCCTTTTTGCTTCCCATAATCTAAATTCTTCTTGCTTGCGTTCTTCCTCTTGCTTTTCAAATTCGGCAAGGTTAGCATCAAAATTGACAATATCATCCTTGACTGTTTCAGTCTGTTCTGTTTGTATATAGTCATAGCTAATATTTGCATAAGCACCATAGAAGTTACTGTTATTACCATATATTGTATAGTTATAACTTTGTAGCAAATTAGTACAATATTGCTCAATAGTTTTAAGGTAAATACTTTCCTTATCATAAGGACTTGAAACAATGTAAAAACTGATACTGTTATGGTCAGAAGTAACGGAAAATTTACATTGTGGAAAACGTGCTTTAACGTATTTTCTGACTTCTGCTGCTATAGCCTTAACTGGTTGTTTTCCGTTGACTTCTAATTTTTCGATTCTGGTAGAATTCCATAATGACATAGTAGTTATTACTTTACTTTTATTTTGTTGCTTTGTTACTGCATCATCAGAAATATTATTAACTACTTCTTCAACCTCTGAAGGTATTTGCTGTTCTGCATCATTATTAATACCAGTTAATTCCTGAGCAAATTTAAGTGTCTTGGCGTTTTGTTTTGCATACCAGCAGGTTTTAAAACTTGAAAAACGGAAACCGTTGGCCTTTAAATCGGTAATAATCTGTTTTACTGGCTTACCGTCAAAATAAAGCTCAACACCGTTTAATTCTGGATTTAAAACCATGTTAACTTGTGTCATATGTAAAACCTCCTCAGAAATTATATTAACTATCTCATGTAGTTAGTATATCAAAAATAGTTTATACTGTCAACATTAATTTTAAAATAAAGTAGATTATTAAAAATAAAAAACAGGTTTTACCCTGTTTAAGCTGCTATATATTCGTTAATACTCCAGCCATTCCATGTGATACGTTTTTCTATCCGTTCCTTGATTTCTGCAAATTCTACATCAACTTTAATATATTCTAAACCATTGTAGGTTGTTTTTCTTATTTCCTTATTGTATAAAAAGTATAAGTTTCCATCTGTCAATAGATAAGTTTCCAGCAATTCTTCCAAGCAGTTTAATTTATTTTCCTGAATTGCTTCTTCTGTTAATTCTACAAACTCAAATTTATTTTCCCTGTCATTGACTAAATGATTCAATACGTCATTAACAGCAGTTTGATTTCTTGAAAACCAATTATTAAAATAGTGTTTATCGCCGTTTATACCTGTTTTTAAGATACTATACATTATATCTACCTCCACAAATTTATTTTATTAATCTGTAATAAGTATATCAAATTCAATTAATAAAGTCAATATTATTTTTATACTCTTATAAATAAAAACATGACCAAATTTTCCTTTCATTCAAATATTGGAAAAATAAAACCCTTATAATATAATGGTTTATAAGGTATTAGATTATTTTGATTTTACATCATACTTCTGTAATACTTCTGTTATTACTTCTTTGATTCTTTCTTCTGAATCTCCCAAACAGTCATAATAATAATGACCAAAATTAATACGATCTAAAATAGTTTCAATTAACTTTTCTTTATCCTCCATCGTTTAAACCTCCTGATAGACAATTTTATTAATTTTCTGCATGGTTCTATTGGCTGCGTCAAAACTATCTGACAGTCTTGGAGAATTGACGTAATCAAATTGCTTACCGTCTTTGTTCTCATCGTCAAGCAATAGTAAGGTAGACAATAAAAGGTTTCTTACCTGTTGCAAGTTATCAATAATTTTTTCTCTATCAGTCATTAAGTATTACCTCCCATTAAATTAATTATATATCTCGGTTACAAGTATAATTATATATTACTTCTGTTTCATTGTCAATACATCAAAACATAAAAACAATAAAAATAAAAACTGCCTTTAATCGGCAGTTCCTTTTGTTTCATTATAGAATTCTATCAGTTTTTCAATCTCTCCACTGGTTAAAAATATACTTGCACATTGACCGTTTTTCTGGTTTATTTTTTCTATCTTGTAACCAGTCGGCCCTGATTTAGTAACTACTGTGACTGGCTTACCTTGTGGATTAGTTTTAATGACTTTTTGATCAATCATTGCATAGCCTCCCTTTTAAATTATAGTTAATTATATCACAATAGAATAATAATTGCAAGGTACGGACAAAATAAAAAGCAAGGTATTTTAACCCTGCTTTTCCATGATACTCCCAACATCACCAATATACAATTTTCCTTTATAATGCATAATGGTAATATTATACATTTCACCAGTGTTACAATATTCTAGACTTGGAATATCTGGATAACCGGATTCAACGCCAAAGGCACATAATACCCTGTTAATATCTTCCAACCAGTCACGAATGGCAAAAGAAATATGCTGTCCTCCTGTATGATAATAATCTACTGTTTTTATGGTACATATCTCAATTAATTCCTTTTCCTTTTCTGGTGTATACTCGTTGCCTAAAAGCTCTTTTGCGTAATGTTTTAAATTCTTTCTATTGGTTACTAATAACATTATGTGGCCTCCTTAGATTTAATTTATATGTACTGTTTAACTGATATAATTATATATCACTTCTATACAAAAAGCAATACCTAAAAACGCAAAAATAGAAAAGAAAATAAACACAAAAAGAAAAACAGGAGGTTTTACTCTCCTGTTTCTTGCTCTTGCATCTCTAAACCTTCCTTAAGATTGAAGATATAATCAATTAATACTTGTGTCTTACTAAAAAGATAACTTAATTCCGATACTGTTAGATCACTGAATTGTTTATTACTAATTCCTTTCAACTCCTCAACCTTTTTGAATACTCTTTTTAAATCTCTATTATCTAAGTTTAACATTTGTGTATTCCTCCTTATATTTTATATAATTTACTAGTAAGCGGTTTTTAACCAGATACCGCTATAAACTGGATAATACTTAATTTAGATTTTTGAGAGTGCTTCTCTCAGCCATAAGGCTGCCTCATCAATCTTTGTTACTACTAAAGCCTTTTCCCTGCTATTCGGCAAGGTTTCAACTGCAGTATAAAAAGAATCTAAAATTTCCTGGTAGGCTTCGACTGTTTGAATTTTTCCTTGACTTGCTAATGTCTGAGAATTTAATTTAATCATGTAATTTTCCTCCTAAATTTTTTTTTATTTGAATTAACTTACAACTTACTTAACTGATTTACTAACAATGTAAGTATAGCACAATATGAATATAATTGTAATAGTTTTAAAAAATAGTTTATGATTTTATAAAATAAAAAAGATGCTCTATGGCCTCGTTATGCATTTATAAACATATTTATTTACATTAATATTAAACATATTTAAACTCCTTTCAATTAATCTTTTTCGAGAACCAGTTTTTAAAATTAAACGACTGGCCTCGCTATTTTTGGATAATAAAATCTGCTTGATAGAACATACGTCACCTCCAAATATTTTAATATGATCATTTAAATTATTGGGATTAAAACCTTTAAATGTTAAAGATTCTAATTCTAACAATTCTTTTTTTACCATTTTTTGTTGTAACTTTATAATACTAGTTAAAAACAATGGTTTAATAAACATAAATAAAACCTCCTAAAAATTATTTATTCGATTAACTAAGTTTAACACAATCTAATTATAATTGCAACTACTTTTTATCAATTTTACGATTTTTAAAAGTATTGATTTATAAGTGTTTATAACACCTCAGATTATTATAAAATCAACATTTTGTTACAATATTTTACTATTTTATTATATGATAGTAAAAACAAAAAGAGGCATAAGCCTCTAATTGTTTAACCATGTTTATTATACCAATCCCTTTGATCCATACAAGCCTTTTCTAAATTACTTTTATATTTAGGGTTATTGTTTACTTCCTCAATTGTCAGTCCTAAAGCGTCTAATGCATCCATGACATTATATGTTATTACATATTCATGGTTCGATAACTCATAATAAAACATATCATAAATGAATTGATTATCAGTTTCCCTAGCTAATTTCATTTCCTGCCTATGTCTTTTAAACATACTATGTAATCTTTCTGCATCAGTTTTCCGGTAATAACCTCCTGTTCTACCTGCTGAATAAAGTTTATCGGTTTCAGAAGGATCAAGCTCTAAACTTTTCATCCCTTCATTAAATTGTTTATCATTAAAGGCAAAAAAACATAGGGAAATTATTAATTTCTTCCTGCTGTTTATTTTTCAATTCTGTGTATTTATTCATATTGGTAAAAACCTCCTATTTATTTAATATGTATTTAATTAACTTGCTAACACTGTTATTCTAACACATAGCTAATATAATTGTCAACATATTTTTATGATTCAGCAAAAATAAAACCTGCTGATTAATGCAGGTTAAATATTAATAATTATAAAATTATACTGTTCTATAGTGTTCCATTGCTCCAGTTCCGAAAGTTATTACTAAACTATGTATATATGATATTTTCCAGTCCTCTATAAGTTTTACCTCAAATATTCTAGCTAAACTTACATACCTTCCAAACCACATTATCAAGTCTGTTGGGTTTTTATGGTTTTTATTATATCTATCATAGTTTTCCATAAGTTTTTCGGCTGCTAGTTTTATTTCTTCATTGAGTAAATTTAATTCTGATTTATTTAATTTTTTAGTGCTGATAATTTCGGCTGTTTTCATGGTTCAACCTCCTGGTAAAATTATATTTTTAGTACTCAAATATAGAATACAATAATAATTGTTATGTGTCAATATGTTATCAGTGATATAGAAAAAAATAAAAACCCTCCGTTAAGAGGATTATAACTTACATTTTTTACAATCTTTACAGCAAAGTTTATTTGCAATGTTTTCTGCCACTACTGGAATATCTAGATTTTTTGGGTGTCTTTCTTGCAAATATTCCTGTATAACTTCTTCCAAATTGCACCCTTCACTATTTTTATAGTTCGGTGCAAAATTAACATCAGCATACAGTTTATATAAATCATTAGTGAATCTTAATGTTAAATCTTTGAAAAGATTCTTTTGCATTTCTTTGGTTATTGTTATTTTCATATATAAAAACCTCCTAAAAAATATGTATTAACTTATACTGTTATTTTAACATACATTAAATATAATTGTCAATATTATTTTTATGATTCAGATAATAAAAACCCTACCAAATGGCAGGGAATTTATTGTTATGCTAAATATCAAAATTATCTAATACATACTGTATCCTTTCGGATACCTTAAAAGGTTTATTCCTTGGCAAATAGATGTATATATAATTATACGTTCTATCCCAGTTATCGTTGTTATAGTTGCTAAAGTCTCTTTCACAAACAGAGACACAAGCAACACTGTTAACTCTGAATTCTGGCAGTGTTTGGTGTTTTTCTTCGTCCTCAAGATTACCATTGTTGAGATATTCATAAGACATATTTTCCCCAAATACCAATTCTCCATCAGTTCCCAACAGATCAATGCCCTCGGCGGTATGTTCTTTTTTACCTGCCCATGAATGATTCATGATATGATTCGGCAAGGTGATAGCTGTGGCAAATTCTTTTGCATCTTCAAAAACTTTAATGGTGTATTGCTTAGATACATCAATATCACGGACAACAACATTTTCAAGAAACATACCTGGCAATCTACCTTGAGTGCGCTTTACAATAGCTCCCAATAGCATAGCACGTTTTTCTTGCTCAGTTAATTTACGGAAAGAATTGTTTTTCATGTTATATCCTCCTTTTAACGTCTTGAACCATTTTTTAGGTTACAATGACGACAGGATTTTTATTCGCTCCTGCTAACGATTATTTTACTTACTTTCTACAATTATTATTATAAACGATAGACAAATATAAGTCAACACTTTTCTAATTATATTTTATTGACTGGTGTTTTAATTTGTTTCGCCGTTCTAGTTAACTGGTCAATCAATTCGCTGGTTACTTGCTTAATGTTATTTTTCATATGTGATGGCCTCCTATTTGTTATATTATGTATCTTTTATTAATTGTTATAAGTCTATCAGATTATATTTATAATTGTCAAGACATTTCTGTTGCTTGTTATAGTAAATTTTAACCTATATTTTTACAAAAAAATAGAAGGTGTTATTCACCTCCTAGAATTGGCTTTATAATGGTTTCTAGTTTTATTGCCGGGGTTTTGCTAATTAATTGATTGTATATAAACTCACCTTTATATTTTACCTTACAGTTATTTCCTGAAATATAAACAATAATATTTTTATAGATACCTTTAGCAATCCAATTACCAGCTTGATTCTGTTTAAATCCTACACTCTGAAGGTATTCTATGTATTGTTGCAGGTGCTTTTCTTTTTTGGTCAATGTGTTCAATCTCCTTTTTGTCCATGAAAAAAGTATAACACATTGTAAAGATAATTGCAAATTTATTTTAGGCAAAAAAAACCAGCTTATTCGCTGGCTATCACTCCATTTTCTTCTAAACTGATTCTTGTATCTGTTGGGAAAACATTTTTACAGTAAGATAATAATTCCTTTTTCTGTTTTACTGTCATTATGTCAAGTGCATTTTCTATAAATTCCTTTTTATCATTATAATCTAATTGATTTATTATACCTTCTAAAACCTCAGTTAATTCCTTTTTAGTCATTTTCATTTGGTCGGCCTCCCAAAATTTTATTATGTATCTCTCAATTGAGATAATTTTAACAGATAATAAAGATAATTGCAAGCATTATTTTAAATCGTTTTAAGGCTGTTTAAGAAGGATTAAACTACTCCCAGGTGTGATTGTATTCGTTGGAGGTTTAAAGGTGAATAGTGGGGTTTTGTGTGAGTTGTGATAGGTGTTTAAAGAGTAGGACAAAAGAAAAAATCCCATTAAGGGATTATTTATTTCTTACATATCTATTAACATTTTTCCTGCAATATTCTATTTTACCACGTGTTGACTTTTCACAATCAAATTCGATTAATACATAATCACCCTCAACTTTTTTAATAACTGGATTTATTGCAGGTGATTCTGACAACTTTTTACCTGTTTTTAAAGCTAATTTATCAGATTTAAGGTTATTTATTTCTTCTTGTATACTCTGTAATATAATATCCGGTGCAGTTATTTCCTTTAATTTGTTAAATCTATTCTGCCAAAAGTTTAAATCATGGTTAATTATGTATTCTCTTATTGTTTGTTGTTCTTGTTGGTCTTGTGGTTTTACTGTTTCAATTTCTAAGGTTTTAACTTTTTCCTGTTGCCACTTCTCATTTGCTTCATTTTTTAAATATTCATGTATCTTTGAAGCTATTTCCATTGTTGCATCGTTTACCATAGTTTTAGCTAATACAATTCTAAGTAGGGAATTTAAATCTAATTCCCTTGCTGCACTCTGTTTCTGATCTTCTGTAAGTGTAACATGAATAATCATTCGGTTAACCTCCTCAGAAAATATGTATTCGGTAAGTAATAGTATATAGATAATAATTATAATTGTCAAGCTAATTTAATAAAAAAATAAAAGCCTTTCGGCCTTTACATAATCATTGCTTTTTCATATTCTAAAATCTGGTCATAAGTTAACCATTCTGGCTTTTCACCAGCAGGAAAACCGTTATATAATTCCTTCATTCTGTCAATGTGCTTTTGTTCATCCTCGTAGTACAATCTTTTTTTGCTCATGTTACCATTACCCAGGTAATAATCGCAATCACTCCTGAGTCTGTCAAGCATCATATAATTGAATCTGTTTTTGTTCTCAGTATATTGGTTAACATATTTTACTTCTAAGGATGGTTTTATTGGACAATCTGGCTCACCGTCAAAGTTATTTTGACAACTGTATAGTTCAGGTTTTTCACTCCCCAGTGTTATATCTTTCCATAGTTGACCTGTTTCAACACATTTATAAGCGGGTCTATTCCAGTCATCAAGACCTTTAAATTTCATTGTTCTGATATTACTATTATTATTTTCCATTGATATTCCTCCTTAGAAATATGTATTTGATATTCGATTAATAACAGTATACACAATATAATTATAATTGTCAAGCCTATAAAAAGAAAAAGACCTTTCGGCCTTAATCTTCTTTCTTTAATAATTCTTTAACTCTGTTTATTTCTTGCTCAGTGTGAATTGTTCCACCGCTATTGAATTCGATATACCACTGCAAAACTTCTTTACGTGTTTTAAGGTTGTTGATGTTAAAAAGCAGATCAATGTCAAAAGGAATTTTATCTTCAAATTCATTATAAAGCAATCCAAATACCCTTAATTCATTTTGTAAAAACTTAACGCAAGCTGTTAATCTCTGCAAGCCATCAACACATACAAAATCACCTTTAAAGTTTTTCATCCAGCCAGGATGATTGAAATATATCACCCTAGCCGACTTACCGCCACGAAGCAAGAATTCCATATAGGAAATTTGCTGTTCCTCCGTCCATACGTGGCCTCTTTGAAAATCAGGGTTAAGTTGTAAGTTTAAATCTTTCCATTCATTTAAATGGTCTAGTAAATACCTTAAAGGCTGATTAGATTGATTGTTACCTACTGAGGTTAATTGTGGTATTTGAGTAAATTTCATATGCGGTAAACCTCCCTGTCAATATGTATTCGATTAACTACCTATAAGTATACACAACTAAAATATAATTGTCAACTAATAATTTTATAAACATATGTCCAAAACATCAACTTTGAATGAAAACTATATTTTGTCATGTTTTGTCAAATTATAAATGCTTGATTTATAAGGGTTTGCGGGGTCTATTATAATCTGTTATAGCTGATTAAATAAAAAATACCCTCATATGAGGGTTTAAAAGTTAACTGTCTTGTTTTCGTGGTCAATATTTTTAACTGAGTATGGATTACCGTTATAGTCAAAGAAAATTGATCCTGCATTGAAATTAAACCAGTTAATTCTATAGGTGTTTTTACCATTCAGAATATTAAGCTGATTCTCGAATAAATCGGTAAGTAAATTTTGCTTAGTTGTGACAGTGTAACCGTTGGATAAAATTTTAAACTTTCTCATAGTGTAATACCTCCTGTTATAGTTAAATTCAATTCCTCGTATACCCCAACTAATGTAAAATCTAGATGGGATAAGCCAGAAATTAAATTTCTAATCAATAACATTTACATGGTATAAAGATTTTAACCAGTATAAACTATGGTAATATTCTCTTAAGTCTACCATCCAGCCTTTCTGTCCACTGGATAAATCTTCTACATACATAAAACTATTATTTTGCTCTAAAATCTGATCAACTAACTTTTTGCGTGCTTTTCCTTCCTCCTCTATGTATTTTTCAATAAATTTTTCATACTCAGAAGGCTCAGTCTCAAAGTCTTCTGAATCATCCTCCCAGTGCTCAGAAAAACAATCCACACATAAAGGAGAATTAGTTCCTGGAGTATGGAAAACGTAACCAGTTATTTCCTTTCCGCAATATGAGCAAATTTCTAAGGATTTTACTATAGGAGCAGAATATAGATTCTCAATTTTACTAATTTCATTTATGGTTAATTTCGGCATAATATTACCTCCTGTTATTTTATTATTTTAATTCTACCTGCTTATATTACATATTTCTAACATAAGCAAATACAACTAAAATAATATTAAGGAATTTGTTGGTATACTGCTGTTATGCTGTTATAGATTATTCCATTATACAACAATATACCAACAAAATACATATTTAATTATGCTATTTTTGAATCGGACAGGAAATTAGCTGATATGTTGCTTTCCAAAAACCACCTCTCGGCCCACGTTCAACGGAAATTTTATATCCTGCCTTTTCTGCCCTGCCAAGTAGGGAGTAAAAGGAAGATTGATATTTTCCCATGAATCTGGCTGCATTTCCGCGAATGTAAGACAAAGGATTTGTTACACATTCACCGGAAAGCAATTCCTTCC
>Ga0209728_1001052_pt1 | contig 18500 bp, 45 predicted proteins | sample RifGroD1_FD_183997 | JGI IMG/M metagenome (GOLD analysis project Ga0209728, IMG submission 183997) | Groundwater microbial communities from Rifle, Colorado, USA - Groundwater D1 (SPAdes) (version 2) | ecosystem: Environmental > Aquatic > Deep subsurface > Groundwater | place: Rifle, Colorado... | reverse complement strand
TACCTTTTGGATCGATATAACCATCCCAACCTATTACATCCTCGATATTTTTTAATGTAAAATATTCTTGAAAATTAAATTGACTATTATAATTATCCATTATATCTATCTCCTTTTATATCAGTATGAAATTCACATTTTGAGTTAATATATATTAACTAATTGTTCTAATATATCTTGATAATAATACCATTCTTTACAACAATCTTTCTTTGAATATTCTGATATACATTCATTTTTTGTCTTACCTGGAATCAAAGCTCTACCACCCATAGGACGATCATTAAATGATAAACTACATCCTTGTTCTGTTAATAATATACACTCACCACCCCCAAGAAGGATTAACTATGTCTGAATTTTTATTTCTCATTCTAAGATAATATGTACGTCCTCTTTCATCATTATCAAACACATCACCTTCCCACCAGTCAATTGAGATATTGCCTTTATTTATTTCCTGCCTTAATACTTCAAATGTTATTTCCTTAAAATCTCTAGGTGAAAATTGACATCCCATTGACTTACAACATTGACCTCCACAATTAGAACATACTTCTTTATTTTCATTATTTATTAGAAAATAATTATCCAATTTTTCTGCTAACATAATGTATCTCTCCTTTATTTTTTACTTTTAATCAAACTTGCATTTGCTATCAATATTCATCAACTGTCCTTATAGTAGTTTTCTTATCACATTTCAAACATTTAAATTGCGTTTCTAATTCATAACCTACATATTTTTGATAATCTCCATAAGGTTCTATATCTACAGTTCCTCTTATTTTAGATTGTGTGATAATACTATATTTATTTGAAGACAAAATAATATTGGATTTATACTCTATATGATTTAAAATATGCTTAAAACCAATGTGTTGATCACAATGTTGACATATTATCTTTTCGTTTATAGGTTTCATGTGTTTCACTTCCTATATTCAATTATTTATTATTTTCTTCTATAGGTTCATACCAAACATATGTAGGATTTCCACCTATTATGAAGCACTGAAGACATATATGAGTACCTTTATTTTTACATGTATCACATTTATTCATATAATTTCACCTTCTTCACAAACCACCACAGCACCACAAACTTGACATTTACCATTTTCTATAGTAGTCTCTACTTCTATAAATTTACCTTTATCATCAAAGTAAAATAAAGGAATTGTGTTATGATGATTACTTTTTAGTCTGATAGAAGTACAATTATATTCGTCTACTTCGATGAATATTTCTACTTTGAATTGATTCATTAGATTTTTGAATTTTTGTAAGTTTGTCATATAAGATTACTCCTTTATTTATCATAATATTTTTGATTATGGTTACATTCATTTCTATCATTACACTTTTCACAATCTTTAACCTTTAACGGTCTACTTCCATCTTCAAGATAATAAGTACATTGATACATATTTAAAATCTCAGGAATTGCCCTGGAGAATTCATCATTATCAGCATAATTAAATCTATCAAATGTAACATTGTCATCATTATGAAAACATCTTAGTACTACTGATACTTGTCCTGTTCTTTCATCTTTGTCATATAAGCCGCCATGTTTAGTATCGTATACAATCATGTTGACATTCTCCTTTAATTGAATTTAAATTTACTCAATTATAGACTTTTTCGCTCTATTCAAATATTCAACTACCTTCTCCACACTCCAAGCATGAATATTTCTAACACCATCTAAATTACCACCTTTGGTAACATCTTCACTCACAAATGTTTCAGTAAATCGTTTATAATTATCTAACCATTCAATACTAATAACTCTTTTTCTCCAACCAATTTTAATATCACCATCTGGAGTAGAAATCATAAACCATGAAGCACATTTTTCACATGAGCAATATTCATTAGGAATTACAGTAAATTTTAATTCACTTAGATTATATACTTTTGAGAATATATTTTCAAATTCTTTTAATTGCTCTCTATTATGAGATTTTAAACACTCTTTATGATAACCAATTCTTTTATAATTTCCTTGGTCAATAGTTACATAATCAATTATATTATCTATTGACCATACCTTACCACACTCAGGGCATACTTCATCTTGATCTGGTATTGCTCTAAATGTTCCGCAATATCCTTCACAATAAAACCTAAACGTATTATAATCAACTGTACCATATTTAATTTTATTTGGTGTATCATTTATATATTTTTGATCATATAAATACATTGTCTGTCCGAATTGGTCAAAGTATAATATACCTTTCCAAACAAATTCATTTAATTTTATACCCTTTTTACTTTTAGCAACATGCCTAATACCCATAATATGATGTAATGTTTTTAAGTCTACTATATAATCATTTATACCTTTTGCTGTATTGAATGTACTTTCAGGTAATTCTAATTCTTTAGATTTATATTCTACTTCTACATATACTCTTGCATAATGCTCTCCATTTGAATACTTTTTATATTTATCATATGAGAAATAAGGTGAACCATCATAAGAAAATTTATCAGGAATGATTTCTTCATTTAGATTTGCTATTTTACATTTAATTGTATCTTTATCTGCATAATCATTTAATTCTAAGCAAACACAAATATCTCCGAAGAATGGTGACATTATAGAATTTAATTTTTTAATTTCTAACATGATAATAATCTCTCCTTTAATTTTATTATCTTACTTCTTCCACTATTAAACCATAAATATTTCCATTGTTATATTCGCCAGTCATATAATTTATATTTTCGACCTTGTTTTATAATAATTACCACATTCTCCAATTCATAAAATACCTGTCTATAAATTTCATGCATTTAATTAATTTAATGATTTTCCATAATCTAATGTTAATATTCTCCTTTATTTAAAATCATAATCAAACTCATACTTGGTTCAGATATTTAACAAGCCAATAACATTAACATATTTGATAATGCATTGTTCATGTGCCTCTTAACTATTTGAACAGATAAACTATTATAGTTAGTAAAATCCAAAATATAACCATCAACAATAATTTGCTTATTAACACTATTATTATCTATTTTAGATATATTATTTAAATCATTAATTATTATATTTAATCTTATTTCTTCAGATAAATATATTAATTCATTTTCTATATCAGGTGTCATTATTGTACCAATTTTAACAGGTGGTTTGAACCATCTTAATATTAAATAACCACCTAAAGTATCACTTACTGAAATATCACCATATCCAAAATATATTATATTATCTTTAATCATATATATTTACCTCCATATTATTTATTATTAGCAATCCTTATATAAATACCTAAACTTGAAATTTCTCTAGCAGTATGTTCAATTAATTTCTTTTTACTTTCATATTTTCGGTATGGTATATTTGCCCTTTCTAATAAATCAATAATCTCATTTTTTGTATAATCGGCAAATTTAACTTTTAATTCAGATTCATTATAATTTGTTAATTCTTTAATGTATTCGTCCATGATAAACCTCCTATTATAAATATAATATTACTTAACCAACTGTGGATAGTCATGTATACCCCACCATTGCTTAAAATTACTTACTGCTTGCTCAAACTCTGTATCCTCAATTTCTTGAATTGCTTCAAAGAATTCATCATCTGCTGTACATCCACCCATACCCTCTCCAATAAATATCATAATACAGTTTGGATTTACTTCTCTCATAGTATTTAATATTTTATGTGCAGTATCATCCATATAAGGCCATGACATTATAATAATATCAATATCTTTACCATATTTTTTAACTGCTTCTATTGCATCTATATTCTCAATATCTGTCCAATAATTTTCATTATCATTCCAATTAGAATTACCTTCCCAAGAAAAATCATCTGTAGCAATTATATCTACTCCTTGTTGCTGTAATGCAAAACTTAATGAACCTGAACCTGCCATAACTTCGAGACATTTTCTATTACCTATCCATTGAGATAATGGTTTAATCCAATCATTAGATATAAGAGTAAACCCTATGGTTTTAATAAAATCACTTCTTAGAGTGTATCTATCCATATGAAGATTACTAATCATTTCATTAGGATAGAATTCAGGTATTTGTTTGTTTTTAATTTGCTCAATAATTTTATCAATTTTATTGTCTAATTCTGGATTAGATTTTCTTTTTCTTAGTAATGAATTCATATATGTAACCTCCCAATTTATATTATACACACCAACCACATCCACCACTAACTAATTCTTCTTCAAGTCTATTTTGAATTTTTTCTATTTCTTCAACAGATAAATCTTTTAATGATTCTGGAAGATTGTTTCTTACTTCTGAAATTCTTAATAATTTAGTTACCCTATTATTGCATCCATATTCAATTTCTTCACCTCTACCATCATCATAATTATCAATAAACCAATTTTTATCAGAATCTACACCATTAATTATAAATTGTTCTGTCTCACAAGGCAATGCTTCAATAAACTTTTAATTCTAATTTCATGTTATTTACCTCCATTTATTTTTATATTATTATTCCTATAACTCACCTGTACTCTCATAATCATCCCACAATTTATTATACCTGTCAACAACTTCTGAATTCTCTTTAACAATTTCATCAAAAGTATTCCAATACCATTCCCAAGTAAAATGTGTCTTTTCATACTCTTTTCTGTATTTCTTAGTGTAAACAATCATCATACCAATCATTACACCTACTGCAAATTCTATATTTTTATTTTTAAAATCTGATCTTTCAGAGTAAAACTTATCTCCATGAGCAGACACATATCCATTATAACCACCAATGTAATCATCCTTTAAAATTTCTTTATAGAATGACTCTATATGCTTATCCATGAAGGTATAGTGACTAATTAATTTTCTCATATTGTTATTTCTCCTTTAATTTTAATATATCTAATACTTTATTAGTCATTAATTTTGAAACAATAAATATCAAATAAAATAACATTAGTATAATTGATATTCTAAAATATATATTAGATGTATTTATTTCTATCAATTCAAATGTATAACAAGTAACAATCACTAAATGTATTGACATTATAATTTCTTTTAATAATTTTCTTTTAATATTAAACATTATCTATCCTTCCTTAAACTGTAATAAATATTATTTACACAAGTATTATCTTCACACTCATAACAATACACATTTTTTCTCATATCACAATTTCTTGCTCTCTCAAGTTTAATCTGTAAATCTAATTTATCATTTTCTAATTGCTTAACATAATGTTTAAGATGATATAACTCATTAGACAAACTTACATTTTGTTGCATAGCGTGTTCTCTGCTGCTTATTATATCATGCTTGGATATATCTTTGAATATATCATTGTTAGATTTAATCTTATCTCTCAGTGAATCTATAGTTTGATTTAACCAAAAATCAAGTGATATTACATCATCCCTACAAAATACCATACCATGTAAAGACAAATTTTCATCACTGTCTTTTAATGCCTCAAAAATATCTTCATTCGAATATCCTTTATCGTTAAATGTTGAAATTATTGTGTTATTCGCAAAATCTGCTTCTATTAGAAAAATTATTCTTTTTCTTAATGTCATTTGTTATCCCTCCTTATAATCTTTTTATTCTTACATCTTCAGGAAAACCACATTCATTTATTAAATCGTTGTAAACATCATCATAGGTATAATCTTCTGGATAATATCTAACTTCTGTTTGTCCTCCTGCGGTAACTTGCCAATCAACATAATTAATCATATTGTTATTCTCCTCCTTCATTTAATACTAATTTTTGACCATAGCCTACACCTAACTTAATTCCATAATATCTATGGTCTTCACAAAGATATGCCCAATAACCACCTTTAACCAATTTCATATCATATCCTGCTCTGTTATTACAGAAATCACATTTAGGAAGTTCGTTAACTATAGTTTCATTTTTAGTGTTATTTGTACTTATTGTTATTCCTCCTTATTCCCACCCTAATAATATTAGCATATCATCACACCATTTTCTACTATCTACATCTCGCCCATAATCACTACTACCTTTAAATCCTTGTAGCCATGCATCTCTTTCTTGACATACGCAACTATTACCTTTACCTGTTTCAACACCATATTTATCTTTACTAATTCTAACTCTTGGTGTCTTCTCAATAAATGCTACTCTATCTTGAATATTTTCTATTTTACCACCTTTAATGATTCTTATTGCACAAAAATTATCTATAATAATCCAGTCAGATAATTCTTTGAATTTTGGATGATTATTAAAAGGATTGTTATCTACTAAAAACATTTCTGAACATATCTTTAAATCTGGAATAAGCATTAGACATAATTCATTATTGTTTTTAGAACAAGTATAATCTTCCGTATGATTTTTTCTTTTTGCATATTTACAATTAAATGACATTATTATATTCCTCCTAAAATATTTGTATAAAATAACCATTTTCTCATATTATATTTCAGATATAAATGTTTTAATATCTTCTTGTTCTCCCTCTATAAACAATAATGACAAGTATTCCAAGGAAAACCGAAAGACATATCTATATATTTTATTTTACATTTAATATTATAAAATTCTGCAAGTTGCTTAATATGTTCATGTATTCTACTAGAATATTTTTGACTTATTGATATATTATGTATCTTTTTCATGTGTATTCACCTCTATTTAAATTAACAATACCAAAAATCAAAACATGGTAAACAACAACCATTATATTTATTAGCTACTGATTTTAAAATTCTCTTTCCACATTTGCAACAATTAACATATTCAGTTTTATTCTCTAAAGATTCAAGAAATATTATTTCGTCTATTTCATCATTTGTTAAATTATAATCATTTTTTAGTTTTATTATATCCATAATTTTAACCCTCACTTTGTATAGATTTATCGTTTTGTATTGTTTTTACTTTTCAAAAACAGTTTTACACATATCATCATAATCTATTACTAAGAATCTACCTTCGTTTGTTTTAGCAATACCTATTAATTCATTTAAATCATTGCTAACCATAATTTGTTTCCAAGAAGTTTTCTTTGTATATGTAGTTTCTACATGCTGTTTTTCTAAAGAATATCTAAACACTTATATTATCACTCCTTCAATCTAATCAATTTTAGGTTTAAAATTATTTTTATTTGAATTAAGTCCAAGTGCTTTACATATTTTTTCATATGAACATGCACTTCTACTATCATCCTTTCTACTCAATGGATTACTATAAACTTTCCTAACACGTTTACTTTGTCTATCTGCAATAATTACAATACCATTGAATTCATGCTTATATATGTTATTCTCTTGATCGACTAATTCTTTTCTCCAATTAGTAGCAATAATCATAGCAGTTAATTTTCTTTTTACAATAGGTATAGTTAGATTATTAAATTTAATACGAAGATTTTTGAATTGATTAGCAACTTTAGTAGGTACATAATATAAACACATATGTATTGCCTCCTTTATTTATTTATATTACTAATTAATTTTTCATGTGTTTCTATACCTATATGAAAAATTATAAAACCTATAATAAGTAAAAACAATGATAATGAATATTTATTTAATATAAATTGTTCATAACATATTACAATAGTTCCACCAGTAATAATAGGTGATAATATTGTTATAGTTAATGTCCATAAATTATTTTTCATTATAATTCCTCCTCCTATCATATAACTCTTCTATTCAACGGTACAATTACCCTTAATTCCATACTTTCTAAAACTCTAGGTTTATACACTCTGTTATCTCTTAAACTTAACAACTCTTCATCTTGCCGTTTAATGCTGTCATATGTATTCTTCAGATAATTAATATTTTTATCAACAAATGTTTTCTTTAAATTAATCATTGTCTCCAATTCTATCTTATAATCTCTGCGTTCATTTCTAGTTTCTTGAAGTTTTTTAGATAACTTATAACCTTGCACAACATTAAACTTTTTGTTTTCTATAATATGTAATAAATCTTCTTGCAACCATTGCAAATAATGTAACTTATATTTAAAATACTCTAAATCTTGATTAATTTTATCATAGATTTCTAGTAGTTGTTCTGTATATCTTTTTGCTCTGCACATTTTATAATCGCTCCTTTAACTTTAAGTTTAAATTCTTTAGTAAAAAATTTCTTTTTTAATTTAATACAAATTCTTCTGTCATCACATATTTTCTAATCAATTTATATTTTTCTTCATTGATTGTTATAGTTTTGTTATCTGAATGTGAACATTGAATACATGGAAGAAAATATGTGTGTAAACTTCCCCACCATAAACTTTTGCCAAATTTCTTTAAATTCTTTGTAGCAATTGTTTTAATTCTATTTTCCCATGCTTGCTGAGAAATAGTTTTTGTATTGTTATAATTTTTAATTTGTTCCAATTCTGGAATAGCTTTTTTAATATCTCCCACTGGATTTTTAATAGTCATTCAAAACACTCCTTTATATATATTATACCACTCTGCTAGGCACAAAGCATCTATTATTTTATGATTTTGTTAAATTAATTTGTTATAGTCAATTCCAGTAAACCAACACATCACCTTCCGCACCCTTGCATTTCAAAATATACTCTGCTGATTCTCCCCAATCAAGAGACATAGTATATAAATCAAACTTTATTATACTGTTAAGTAATTCCATTATCTCATCGTTGGTTAGTTTTAGAAATGTGTTTCTGTTAAAAGTGAATTGCATTTTGTTATACCCCATTAGATGATTTATTTTATCGCTTTATATAGATAGGAAAGTGATTGACTTCCCTAATCATCAAACATACCTTCTGCATCCTCTAAAGCTGAAATTAGTCCGTCAAATTCCTCACCTTCCAACATATCAGCAAGGTTATAAACAAATTCTAACGGTAAATTATAATCGTCTGCTAAACACTGTAAATAGTCATCTCTGCTGTCATAACCATTTTGCTGATAGATATTTAGATTATCTGTATTATCCATTATAATCAACTCCCTTAAACAATATTATGTCACTATTAAGCCATTTTATCCATCATAATTTGAAATCTCTGGTCAACCATTTGAGATACTTTAGCCAATACCTGTTTCTCTCTTTCATTCGCTATATCTCTTTCTGATTTAGCAAGTAATATTTCTTCATTCTTACTGTCAAACAATGATTTAACTTTCTTGATATTATCATCAAGAGAGTTTCTAATATTTGTCAATAACTTTTCAATATCTTCGTCAGAAACTCCTATTGTATTGGCAACATTAGTTTTAATATTATGTTGCTCTTGACTTGATATTTTAACTTCACCCGTTGACATAAGCAAACCTAACTTTTCAATTGCCCATTTCTGAAATTCAAGAACAAGTTTCTTCTTATCCGGTGTTAACCTGTTATATGAGATTTTCATTAGTAAGCCGATTATACCGTCCCTGGTTAGACATTTATTTTTAGCACTATCAGTAGTCAACGTAAGGTTTACTACCCAATTATTAAATAATTCTTCATTTTCTTTTAATAACTTATGTAAATGTTGTCTGCTAGTATCTAAAGCATTTACAATATCAGTTATAGGTATAACATAACCTTTTTCAGTCTTATAAAGTCTCATTGGTATACCATTAAAATTTTTCTCAATAAAGTCATTTACATCAACTTTACTATGTATTTCTTCATTTTTCTCAATATTACTTTTAATATCATCATTAGACATATAACTAATTATTTCATATTCTGCTGGTTGATAATTTTTTCCTTTTATAGCATTTTTTACTTTTTTAATAAATCCTTCTTTAATAAGAATATCCATATAAGGTGTAATTTGTCCTTTAACACCTATTTCATTATTAAATGAATATGTATTAGCCGAAAATTTACCTTTTGGAAAAGTTACTAATAAATATTTCTTTAATCTGTTAACTTTATTAATTCTTTCCATTGTACTTGATTTAATATTATTTTCCATTGTTATCAAATCTCCTTTTAATTTTATTTTAGTAGTTTGGTTTAAATAGGGAAGGAAATCTTAACCCTCCCTATTATATTGCTTCTTGTCCTGTCAAATCAACATCAGGTATATCTTCTAAAGTTAATTCTGGAATTTCATCTAATCCAATTTCGGACTGTGAATCTGTATTAGTGTTATTGTTAATTTCTTCATTAATACCTTCAGATTCAGTGTTACCTTCATCCTTAAATTCATCTAATACAGTTTGAATATCCTCAAATGTTTGTTTTACTACCATAGGTGTTTCTTTTCTCATTTTGCTAATCTCAGCATCAATAGCCAACATTCTTAAATCAACCATTTGCAATTCATAAGCCTTGTCAACCATTCCATCTTTATAATCCTGATTAGGATTCTCAAAGAATTTAAACGCCCATTTTGCGAATTCTTTAACAGGCACATTGTTTTTAATGGCTTTATCGGCTGCCATTATCAACATTACGGTATTAGTTTTATTAAAGAATGAGAAGCGGTAAGTTGAATAATTAGAAACTTTTTTACCTTTTTCTCTTTTTGAATCTTCTATCTTTTTATCTTCAATCCATATTGATGTTGTTTCATTAAGATAGTTACAAATATCAATAATATCATTGCTTAAATTCTCAGGTACTCCAGTATCTCTAAAGGAATAAATAACCTTATCAATGTTTTCCTTAGATAATTCTACTGCTGAATTATGATGCATCAATGTTAATGCCTGAGATATAATTTCACTACCTATATTGCCAGTGGCAGATTTTGCTGTTAAGCAATGTAATACCCAATCAGAATTTAAAGTTTCACCAATAAATTTACGTGTACTAATCCCCATAGCTGCTGTTCTAATTTCAGCAGGTTTTAATGGTTTAGCACCTGCATTCATGGATACAAAGAATTTTTCAGCCTGTTCTTCTGTGCAATTATTAATAGTTGTTATTCTTAAATCATAATTTAAAATAGCATCTCTTAATATTTCCGACAATTGAGAGAAGGTTTTGTCTTGTAAGTCTATGTATGAATAATGTTTACCTTCTATCTCAAAAGTAGGGAATATTGATTTTGATAAATCAAGTTTGAACATATCATTGATGAATAGGTATGTGGTAGTCAATCTTTGGAGACCATCAACTGTTCTCACATACTGACTTTTATCATCTGTTCTATACGTTATAATTTCTGGAACTGGTATATTAAGCAAATAACTTTGTATAAGATTCGATCCCCTCCAGGTTTCCCACACAAAATTCCTTTGACTTTCCATATATTCTCTTATTTTTGCCTTACTTCCTTCTTCTTGCTTTTTAGACTGGATAATATTTTGAAGATGACTTCCTACAGTGATATACTGCTTTTCTATCTGCTCCACAATTGACCTGATTTCCTTATTTTTAGAGGTAAAAGATAATGTCATTAGCGACAACTCCTTTTCTTATTTATTTTTTTATTCTATTAATACTATATTACCACACTTCTAATTAAAAAGCAATAGGTTTTTGATGAAATAATTAGTTAAATTTCATTTTATTTTTATCTACTACTAACTAATTCACTACACCCAATTGAATCGCTTTTAAAATAATCATCGTATAAATTCCACTAGACATATCTTTAGGAATGTTCCATTTCTTAGTACCTTTAATGTCGCTATTAAATAATATACTTTTTATTTGTTCTTTTGTTTCTACTTTTAATATCATATCTCCTATCTGTCTTATAGTAACCTTTTACTTCTTCAATACTTTTTATTGTACCATTGCCCAATAAATTGGCAGTTTTATACTCTTGTTTAATATTAAAATTATAATTATCTTTTTCTTCTTCTACATAAATTACATATTCTGTAGGAACTACTACAATGACTTTTTTTAACTTTTGCTCTCCTGATTTTGGAAATAATTTATTCATAGTTTATGCCTCCTATTTATATTATTAATTTAATTATACATCATTAGAATCTATAAATCAATACTAAAACATAAAATAATCAAAAAAACTTAGAATTAACCTCTCTCAATCTCCTTTATGCTTCCACATATTCACTCATACGAAGATAATTTCATCATGAATTATCTGTTTCATATTATGTAAAATAAAAAACCATTGATATACAATGGTTTTTAGAACTTAATTATTTAATTACATAACCTTTTTCATCGCTTTCAAATTCTAATCCTTCTATACTTAATGCAGGAATTTTTTCTTGTTTTATATTAACCAATTCCATATTATTATCCCATATAATATCACCTAATATATTAATTATTTTATCTACTGCTCCTTCTGTCACTTCATTAACATAAATACTAATTTTTTTCATATTTATACTCCCTCCTATAATATATTATAATAAAACAGTACCAAACCGATCTTTTGTGCTAAGTGTAATTTACTAACAATGTTTCATTATTCTTTCTGTGTCTTTTTCTGAATATCTTTTCCAACCATTGTCCTGCCATCTTTCATCTAATTCAATAACCACATCTTCTATCTCTTTTGGTACTATATATGGAGGTGGTGCATAAAAAGTACAATACATCACTCCGTCTTTAATATTGTAAACATATAGAGGTGTATTTTGATAAGAAGGATCACCATGTTTTGCAGGTTTTGTCCTGATAACTACATTACCTTGACATTTATACCATTGCATATGCATACCTCCCTGATGTGTCATAATTTTAACCTTTTCTACTTTGTATTATAGTTATCTGGAATTCTGAGCCGTCATTCATTTTAATTATTAATCCTTTATTACTTGTCAGTATTATTGCATCTTGAAAAGATTTAATACTTTTAATCTGGTTATTTTCGTTTTCTTCATCATTGAAGTTTAAAGCATCTGTTAATAATTCTTGCATTTCTAATTCGTTCATAATATACACCTCCATAATTTTACCACTCATTTATCATTTTTTTACACTTTTCTATCAACCAAAACCACAATTCTTCTGTTTCTTTTACTGTAATAGTTTCTTTTTTAATTATAGCTGGTTCCCAGTTGTCATTGTCATAAGTAAATTGGTTAATAATTTCATTTTGTGTATCTTTTTCTAAATCCATGAAATCAGGATGTCGCTTATTCAATTCATCCCAATCAATATAAGTTTTACCACAATCACATTCATAATAATCATCTTTAGGATTATAATAACTATCATACATAGTTATTTCAGCAACAAAAGGAGATTTATCAATAATATTGATTATTAACTTCGCTCCGTCTTCTCCTAATTCTTCATCATAGGCAATTATTTCATAACCGTATGGTTTTGGTCTGCGTTCAAAATGTCCTAAATTTGCTTTAGATAAATTTTCTTCAATTGTTTCAAATCCTTCATTACAAGGTAGATTTAGATTTAATTCTTTTTTAAGATAATATTGTAAATCAATAGGATCTATTCCTCTTTCAATAGCTTTATCGAATATATTTCCCATATTATTTAAAAATATTTCTTTATAACTTTTCATTATTTTTACCCCTTTCTTTTAGTATTAACTTTAAACTATATTATACTCCTTTTTAATTTGTTTTACCAGATCATCAAATCCTTCTCTCTCAGCACTTCTAATATATATTTGTATAGAATATTCAGCATCAGATTTTAATTTGCCATTTTTATAATAAATACTATTATCTTTATATTTATCAGATAATATACTTAAACTACTTTTTAATTCTTTAATAATATTTTCTTTAATATCAACCTTTTCTTCCTCTGTTCTAATTGGCATATTTTTTAAACTTTTTCTTTTCATATGCACTCACAACCTTTTTGCCAAGTTTTTAAAAATACACTTCCTAATCTAATTTCAAATATTGCTTCACACATATGTTTAGCACAAAGTTCCGGTAATATCCAAGCTGCGTCAGTACCAATCTTGATTAATTCTGATATATTTATAATATCATTCTGTCTTGCTTCTTTAATTGCTTTTTTAGCTAATTTTCTACCTGCGTTAATATGTTCATAATCTAATTTAATATTGTCCTCTAATTTTTTCATTTATGTATTCCTCCTTATTTATTTTAACTATCTACTCACATTTAAAACTATTAACAGAAATATGCTTCTGTCCCTGTTTGACTTAAAAGAACGTACTCATAAATTCTATTTGCAAAATGCACTTGAACTGTTCCACCAATTGGATTATCCTTTAGGAAATTCCTTAACTGTTCAATGAAAGAAGGATTACATATTTCATCATTGTTTATATATATTGTTTTCTGCTCTACTGGCATTTCGGTTACTTCTTCCCAATAATCAACAGCACCCATTATTCCTCCACCCAAACCAGCCTTTTTGAAAGCATCCTGAATAGATTCTCCTTTAATTCTTTCAATCTTTTTATCATTGTAATGTACATTAAAATATTTCATTTATATATCCTCCTCATTAATTTTAACTACTTCCTGCCATTTTAGACAGGAACGCTTCTGGCTTAAAGTTCTATTTATACTCACCAGAACGAGTTGATATTAAATGTTTTTTAACTTATCCAAGGTTTACTTTTAATCTTCTATTTCATTTAATCTTCCAATCATTTCATATAATTTAATTTCTTGAGCGTTTAACTCTCTTTTCTGAATATTTAATTCATTAATTTTATCATAATTCCTTTTATTAATTTCCTGGATTATTTTCTTTTCAATTTTATCTGCTTTAATTGCAAGTTCTCCAGCTTCTTTTCTAAGCCATGTATCAATATTGTTCATAATAAAAACCTCCTCTTATTTAACTTTATAATCTATTATAACACAGTATAAATATAATTGTAAAGCATTATTTACTCAGTATCGTCCCAATTTTTAATAAATGCAAGCGCATCCTTAAATCCTTTTATATATTCTTCATTGGTATTGACTAGATTCTTATTAAGATTATCAATACATTCGCTAAGTGTTGATTTAATTTCACTTTTACATTTAGAATAATTGTGTAAATTACGCCTAATTAATTCAGCTTTAGTAGCATGACTTATTTGTTCAATATCTATGCGACAATAATCAACAAGTTTAAATAATACACCTTTTACAATAGGATTGCAAGATTTATACATTTCATATTCATAAATAATAGTTTGTAAATCATTGTCGCTAGATTCACAAAAATATTTATGTAATTTATCAAGATGACCATACATAAACTTAATAACTCCTTTATATTTATATTTCAACACAAAAGAAATTTTTGGTAATGATTTTATCTTAAATTTTATTTATAAAATAACGACAACCTAAACCATTTACACACTCCGTATCATTTAACCAAATATATGATATACCATAGTCATGTGAGAACCATTTTTTAATTTCTTTTAATGATGTAAATATATGATCTATTATATGACTATCTCCATTAGAATAAATAACTTTTATTTTATAAGACATATTAATTCCTCCTTCTAATATTCAAGCTTAATATCACTGTATAATTGCCTTTTTTAAGTATCAATCTTCCACATCTACAATCACATGTATAGGAACAAATATATACCCAATCATACCATTATGCTCATATGATACTATAAATACTCTTTTCTGAGGTATAACCCTTAGTACAACGCCACTATGAATATTTCCTAACTTATCATTGTATTTAATTGTTTTACTAACATATACACCCAAATCAAATTTTCCAACCTTTTTAATAATTAATTTTGGGTCAATATTACTTGAATATTTTACTAATGCTGAATCATACCCTAATCCAGTCTTAATTCCTTTTTTAATTATAATACCTTGATTTTGCATAATTTCTCTATTCCTATGCAATTTTAATACCTTATATTCATTGTCTTTTATGCTTACTATGAGGCATGGTCTAATACCTGTAAAACGATCATTGTCATTCGTAAAATCTGCAAGACATATATCTCCAATATTAATATTCATTTTTAACAACTCCTTTTGATCTAAATAAGTCTGTAACCAGTAGACCATCATCAGATAGGATTAATTTTACATCCATTTTTCAGATATATTTTCTAACACACCCATTTGATTAACTTTTGGGTACTGCAACATTTTGTGATACATTTGTTCAAACAATATTAAACTTCCAAAAGTAATTACACTTATATCACTTGTAAAAATATTTTCTTTATGATATACATATTGAATATTGTCTTCATGCCCTGTAAACTTTGCCCATACTTCTACATTGTTTGTTACTTTAGTAGAAATATGAATAAAACCCTGTTCTTTTAATTCTTCTGTTGTTTTTAATTTCATTACGATTCCTCCTTAAATATTTCTAACTAACTTATTATAACACAATATAAATATAATTACAATGTATTATTTAAATCTACACTAAAGTTTTCTTTCGTTATGATTTACTTTTTCAATTTATAATAGACAATCAAGCATGATATTAACACAACAATAGATAGAATGATAATTAATTTTAGCATTTATTTTACCTCTACATCTTTCAACAATTCATAAACTTCATTGTCAATAACACATAATTCATGTGCATCTAATGTCTCTGATATATTAATTGCAATTTTATCATCAACTTTAAATCTTTCATAGAAAACCTTTTCACCATTCACAGTAACACTTAAAAGTATTTCAGGAATATTAAAACTTCCATCTTCACAGATAATTTTTACTTCTCCAATTGGAGTTTTCTCATAACCATTTAGCATTTCATCAGTAATAGTAAATGTATGACCATTCAATTTTTCAATAATATTTTTCAACATAATACATACCTCCTAAATTAAATTTATTTAATCCAATCATACCATCTCTACCCACTTATATCAAATCAAATGTGCAGAGATAGCAGACTAAATTTAATCTTCTTCATTTTCATCTTGTCCATAATAGTTAATCTCTTTAAGGTGTGCATCCAATTCATCTTTAGTCATAATCTTTGCAGTTTCGTGATCGCCCTGCCATTGTGACCATTGACACAACATATACACATTATCTACTTTGCTACCATCTAGTGCTACCACTTTATAGACAGTTTCATGGTAAAATTTAACCCCACCAGTACACCAGTCATTACCATCATGCATATCTAAATCAAGGTATTTATCATCTTCTACTGATACCTTTGTAACAGTAACATTTTCTCCTGCCCATTCCTCTTTTTGATTACTTCCATTCCACCATTGATACCAAGGATATGTTTCAAATAAATTCAAATCATCGAATTGTTTATTATTAAAATCAAAACAAACTAATTCTTCCGGTTTCTCGGAATCACTCAGGAAATCAATGCTACCAAATTTGTAACCTTCCTCAGTTAAAAATTCTCTCAAATCTTCTTCGTCCATTAATGGATTCCAACCTTTCAATTTTTGGTTTAAATTATCAATTTCGGCAACATTTAAATCAGCAATACTACAAACTGAAATATTAGTAAGGTCTACCATCTGTGATATTTCTTTAACTGGTATTAGCATACCACCACGATCTGAATGTTGATTAAAATCAGATTCCCAAATTTGAAAGTTTTTCATTTTATTCTCTCCTTCTAATATATAGTAAAAAACTTTTAATAATCTAGTATACAATTTTAATTTTCTTCTTTTTTCATATCCTATACGTTGATGTTTTTTATAAGTATCTGCATACTTCTTATATCTACCATCAACGCAATTTTCTTCAAACCATTTTTTGCTACTTTTTAAACACTCAGAACAAGTATTTTTACCTTTCATTGCAGGTCGTTTTAAACAAGTGTGACACAAATTATTTGCTTTTTTCTGTCTTTCTTTATGTCTATTTACCGCTGCATCACAACATTCTTGACAAGTTTTCTTTCCTTTACGGATAGGATTAATTTTACAATTAACACATAAACCTTGAGCAAATGCTTTTTCTCTAGCACGTCTTGCCCATTCACGATTTAAACAAGTTTTGCATTTGCCACACGTACATTTAAGTGACGTACTACTCTACCTCCCTGTATCCTAACACATTTTGCTCAAATCTAGTTGCCATATCCATTTCATTGCTTGTTGCTTTAATTTCTACTGCCCAATCTTCAGAACCTAATTCAAATTTTAATCCTTTTGATATAGCAATTTCAGCAGCTTCTTCTGAAAATTCACCAGAATCAATAATTTTGTTTTGCGGTGAAGTCATACCAGAACCCCAAACATAAAACTTCTTAATTATAACATCTGATTCTCTAAACTGCCAGTTTTCGCCACAATTAGGACAAGGGAGTTTATAGAGTTGGTCATCAATTAAATTTTCAATATTGTGTCCGTCAATATTACTATTAAATACTAATTCTGCTCCGCAATCACATATTTTATTTAATTCTATAATCATTATTAACACACTCCTTTAAATTTTTTAATTTAATCTCTTCATTAAATCCTCACTCGGAAGACTTAAGGAAGGGACTAACCTTCCCAATTTTCTATTGCTTTTTGTATTGCCGGTATTCTTCTTCAGTACCAAGGAAGTATAGACCAGTATCATCATGGATAAAATTATCATCAAGAGATTCAGCAAAATCAGGGTTATCAAGAAAATCATGGTCAAATTCTGAGTTAAAAGTAAACATGTTATCTTCG
>Ga0209728_1001051_pt1 | contig 18511 bp, 16 predicted proteins | sample RifGroD1_FD_183997 | JGI IMG/M metagenome (GOLD analysis project Ga0209728, IMG submission 183997) | Groundwater microbial communities from Rifle, Colorado, USA - Groundwater D1 (SPAdes) (version 2) | ecosystem: Environmental > Aquatic > Deep subsurface > Groundwater | place: Rifle, Colorado... | reverse complement strand
ATTTTATAATTTATTCTGCTAAGGCATCATCATATATATATCCCATTGCAGGAATCATTTCAATTAATACCTTATTTCCGTAACTAATGTCGAATCTTGTCACTTCTGCACGTAAATTAATATCTGTGGCTGTCATCGTCTGCAATGACCCTTGTATTCCAATCTGAAGGGGGGAGATAAAACCTTGCGGTAAGAACCACAGATCAGTTGTCGGAAGTTGGGGTGCATAGAAATCTCCAGCAGTATTAAGATCGATCATATTATAACTATTAGGCATTTCTACAACAACACTACCTTTATAATTTTTAATAAGACCAGTTTTCATTACTTCTTCCATTACATACTCAGGGAATCTAAATTCTGTACCTGCTGACACTACGTTAAAAGTAGTTAATTCCCCAAGTTTGCTTACTGCACTATAATCACCCATAATAGTAACAGAAGAACCAAAGCGTCTAGCTTTCTTTCTTACATCTTCAACATTCGTCTTAGTAATTCCCTCGGCATAATTCTTTAAAGTAGTAGCTGCTGTGATAGCACTTCTTAAAGCATTGATATGAGAAAGTACCATTTGATTAATAATATCAGTCATTACTTGTTCATTGGCGTAGGCCATCGTATCAGTATCCCCAGACAATAATTCTCTAGGATCAATAATCAAACCACCAGTAGCATTTTGAACTGTCATAGTACCAGTTCTTTTCTTAACGGTAGGGAATACAAACGAACCAGAATTTGCCTGAATTCTTGACTTATCTCCTTGTAACTGGACTACGGAGAACCTCAATTCCTCATTTTCTTTTACGCGTGTTACTTGGCCCATAGCATTATTAATAGCTAATCTTTTCTCCAGAGGTTGTTGAATAGTAATAGTCCTAATAGCATTTAATTCTGCTTTTGCTTGAGTATTACCATTATCAGCCATTCCTGCTAAAGTTTTAATCTTGTCCATCACAGTATCAACTTTTTTACCATATTTACTAGTATCCTTACCATAAAGTACATTAGTAAAAATCTCTATGTCTTCACTAGGACGAGAATTAGACAATCTATTTTTTACAATTTTATTAATTTCAATTTGTTCAGCATTTTCACTTAAATTCTTAAAGTCAATTCCTAAATTCATATTGAATACCTCCTATTTTATTTATTGTTTATTTTTTAAAACTTATAAAATTATTTTAATACTCTAATAAAACCAATCTTACAAATCGTTAGACATAATTTCCACAACATAACCACCAGGAACAACTCCACCTCCGGCATCAATAGTAAATGAACCAAAAGTAGTTTTCTTAATCACTTTAAGATAAATTGCATATGTAGAAGGATCAGCAGTTTTAGTCCATTTCATTGTATTAGTAGTATCCGCTACAGACCTTGGAATAATAGTATCACCCACAGCAACATTAGCAAAAGTATCAGTAAGTAAATCAGCAGACATATCTAATTGTTGGCCTACATAATCTTTAAGTCTAAATGCTCTGATATACTCACCAGCAATAACTTTGTAATCATCGGTATTGATAATTTCAGGTTTGTCAATAATATTAAACATCACATAAATATCACCCAATTTTGCAGTAGCTAAATCAGGTACAATCACCTGAGTATCAGAAACTACATTAAACTGATAACCGTTATATGTATCTGCAATTGCTAATACATTAGGTTTATTAGGAACCTTTAGAAAATTAGAATCATGAAACTTGAATAAACTCATATTTATTACCTCCTATTATTTTTATTTTTATAATTTAGTTTATATTTACATTCTTTAATATTTAATTAATTAAACTTAATTAAACTTCTTTAAAGAAAGAAGGAATACTACCTGGAATTTGCTTCTTATCTTTTTCTTTGATAGAAATAAACATATCATTGTTAGTATTAGTTTCTACAGAAATTCCTTTTGCAACCATCTCTTTAAATTTCTTGGCACAAAGTTCTGCTTCTGCTTTTTTTAATCCTTCTAAATCAATAGATTCTACGAAAGATTTAAGTGAATTTACTTCTGCTTCTTCAAAACCATTCTTAGTAATTTCTGTTTCAAAATAAGCATTAACCTCTGCAAGTTTTGTTTCTGATTCCAATTTTGTTTTCTCTTCTCTGAAAGAATTAACTTCTACAATAAGAGATTCTTTTTCAGTTTTCTCAGATTCAAGTAATTTATTAACTTCTACGATAGTAGTATTTAATTCTTCAATTTTACTATCTAATTCTTGAGTTTTTTGAGTTAAAGTATTAACTTCTATTACTTTTCCCTCTAATTCTTTTACCTTTTCAGTAATAGTATTAATTTCTACTACTTTTTCATCTAAAGATTTAGTTAAAGTGTTGATTTCTACTTCCTTTTGTTCCAAAGATTTAGTTAATGAATTAATTTCATTAATTTTATCTTCGATTTTTTGATTAAGTTCTAATACAATTTTTTCATCCATTTTGATTTTTTCCTCCTTTGTTTGATTATTTAATATATTAATCAGTGACTTATTAACTTCTATAGATTGTTCCCCATTAACAGGTTTCCAATCTTCTTCAACTTTTATAATGTCACCGATAATAACCTTTGAATTTTCAATAGAATATGAACTTTTATAATATTCACCTACTTTACTCCAACATTTCATTACAAATGTAGAATTAGTTGGATAGAATTTATGAATATAATAATAGTGATATTCTTCATTTTCTATATTGTTAATTTTTTTATTAAATGCATTTTCCACTAAAGTTGCAATATCATTGTAATTTAATTCATTTAATTCAATGATAATGCTGTTTTTATCACCCAAAATATCTTCCTCCTCCCCTGTAGTTATTTTGGTATTTAATTTAGTATTTAATTCAAGCATAAGAGCAGACTTATCAGATGGTTCAACTCCAATAACTAAAGCATGTCCTGAATACTGATATGTTTGGGGAATTCTGCCATATTCTTTCCATCCACCATCATAGATAATTTTAGTATTACCTTTTGATTTATCTGCACATATCTCTACTGAACTTTCAACTGGTTCACCGTTATCATATTGTTCTTGTAGATAAGTAACTAATTCTGGAAACCTTTGATCAAATATATATCCTTTTGCGACAAGTCCAGTAATTATTTTACCATTTACCTCTATATTTTCATCAATAAATGCATCTTCAAATGCTCCTACAACTAAACTATCTTGAAATGTTATCTTACCATCTTTAGCATTTAATTCTCCATGAGCACCAAAAGGTATAGAATTATCATCATCTAAAAATTGTGCTACTATAGGCATGGTTTTTACACTGTCTATATTTTCTTCAACATATTCCTTTTTCCAACTTATACCATTAGAATTGTATTTTTTATCAGAATCATATATTTCATGCAATACAAATTTACAAGGAGTTCTTCCGGCTTTTGATGTTTTTTTAGATATTTCTATTACACTATTCTTCGTTCTTCTCACCTCCTTAAAACAAATATTATTTTATTTATTAGTCTTATCTTTTAACTCTATAAGAGAAAACTCTACCTTTGAAGGTAATATTAAAACTCCACCGTTTTCTTCGTTTATTTTTGCAAATTGTTCTCTTATAGATGTCTTTAAACTATCTTGTTGCTCTTTATTTAATGAACAAGATCCAATTCTTTCACCTTCAGGGAAATTAATAATTATTAAATTTCCTTTATAATTACATTTTAAAACTTCTCCCATATTATAATTCCTCCATTAATATATCATTATTTTTTACTCTTAACTTTTTGATCATTGCTTTGTAGATTTTTAGTAGTTAAACCAGATTGTTTTAAATCTTTTTCATCTTTTTTAGGTCTCCCTCCTAAATTATCATCTGGATTAGGTTTATCTCCACTATCACTAGCAGTATAACTAGTAATATGTGGTAAATACTTTTCATCAAATCCTGCTTCAATTTCTTCATCACAAATACTAAGATAATCTTCTGGATCAAATCCTGCTGCTGCAATATAAAATTTTCTACTACCACCAGTTGTCATATACAAATCTTTTGCTTTCTCATAAACATCTTTTTTGTTTAGCCAAGTAATAGGTAAGAATTTTATATCAATATAATCTTTAGGTAAAATACTTAAATGTTCATTGATAACTCTTGTTTCTTCTCTTGCTATTTCATTAATATATTGAAATACTTGTGCTGATATTAAATCTAAATTAATTTGTAAACTTCCTAAATTAGCACTATTACTTTCAGCATTTAATGCAGAACTAGCAATACCTAAATTAGTTGCTATTTTTTTTAAATTTTCATCACTTAATGTATCCTTAATTAATGAAGAATCTTTACTAAGTCTGTCTATTTTTGTTCCTGGAGCTAAACTAAGAGTTGAGATCTTAGCAATATTTCCACTTGTATTTACCTTAACAGCATTTTTAAATGCATCTATCACATTATCTTGTTGTGTTTTATTTAAACTACAAGATCCAGTTTTTTCCCCTTCAGGAAGGATTAAATAGTATATACTACTAGCTAACTCACTAATTAATTGATATTGACTATCATCGTAATCGTTACTTGATTTCATATCTGTAAAAGCAGAAATTCCAAAAGGAATCCCATGAGCATCAATTTCATTTGCTTTAGCTTTTAAAGCAATAGTTTTCCTATAATCTAATATGAACCATCTTTTCCCTGCATCTTTTCTATAATCTATATATGCTTTTACAAATTCTTTGGGAAAATTTTTAATTTCATTTAATAATCCATTTAATTTAAACTGATCAAAATACATCATATCAAATGCTGCAATTGAAATATTATTTTGAAATCCAACTATTTTACAATAATCTAAATCTAATGGTTGAATCATAAAATTATCATCTAAAGATAAACCTTCTAATCTATCAATACTTTCAATAGTAACCATTGAAGTGTCTATTTTTTTATTTGAAGCAGAGGTGTCTCTAAGTACACCTACATATTCTCCATCAATAAATAAATGTCTCAAAATATCTCTAGTTGTTCTATCTATATTTAACATTTTAAGTATAGTATTAAATTTATTTTTTTTATTTTTCATTTGTTTAGATTTACTTCTTAAAGTAGTTATATAAGATAGAGTAGGCAATGCTATCATTCTATCTATACTTTGTCCATATAAACCATTTAAGCAATATGATTGCCTTGATATAGTCCTTAATACTTCATTATATATCATTGGATATTTTACATATTGTTTTAAATCACTCATAGATATATTATCCGTATCTAATCTACCTAATGAAAAAGAACTATAAGATAACGAATTTAATTCTATTTCATTTGAATTAGAGAGTGGGTGAGAAGTATTAGGATTTTGAGTATTTATTTCTATTTGTTGTATTTGTTGTTGTGATTCAATTTGTGATTGAGGATTTGTAATTTGTTTTTTTGCCAATTAAATTAAATCCTCCTTTCTGTATTTTTATATTAATCAATGTAATATTATGAAAATGAGAATACGAAATCGTAATCTGAATCTTGATTTTGTTTTAATAAATCAATTTCTAATAATGAAGCAAAAAAATTTCCATATGAACAACTTGTATAACGATCTTTTCTTGCAGTTCCTACAGTTTCTAATTTGATATTACCATTTAAAATATGATACTCTAAATTAATAGTTTCATTTATAAGTAATTCCATTTCTAAATAAGGTGCAATAAACCAATTACTTAATTCTACATCATTACTACCTATATATTCTTTATTATTTTTTGTTAAATAAATTTCTGCTTCACTTTCATCAACAAGAAAACTACACATACTTCTTTGTAATTTATCTCTAAAATCTACTGCAACATCACTATTGAATTTAGCATCTGCTAAAACAGGATATATTACAGGTTTTGCATTTAATGATAATGTTTTTTCCTTTAATTCTTCAATTAATTTATTACTTAGTGATTTATGTTCATAAACTGTAAACGCATCATATTCAATTCCTCTTTCTTCATCTTTAGTTACTTCTGCTAATCTTTCAAAAATTGTTATTCCTACGTTATGTAAGTCAAGCACAATATAATCACCTTCAAAATCATAATATATTTGCTTAATTCTAATTGATTGTAAAGCAGTATGTTCACCTTGATGAGATTCCATATAAACAAATTCTCTTTTATAACCTTTTGCAGTAGGAAGTAATCTAATACATGTTATAATAGTATTATCATTTTTTTCACCTTTCCGAGTTGCTACATCAATAGATACTAATTTAATTTCACCATCTGATTTTTTAATATTATACGGATTTTTCTTTTTATCTAATAAATCTTTTCTTAGAGGATAAAATGATTTTTTTATAATTCTATTTTTATTAAACATTTGTAATTTAAAATATGAGTTACTATTTTCACCGAATGGAATATTTTCATACTCTTCCATAAAAGTAACTTTATCCATTGTAGACTTTTCTCTTAATATTTGTTTTCTTGTTTTAATACCATGTTTAATAGCAATAGGATAATCAAAAGCAATAAACCCTACATTTTCACCACTCAACATCATTTTAATCATTGTTTTTGTTTCTTCATACCACCACATTGCTTTATGATAAGCAGAGGAAATTAATACTTCTCTAGGTTCTTCAATTAAATGCTGATACTTAGGATTTTTTAAATAAGGTGTTTGTCTAGCATAAGCAAAAGGTTTTACAATACTGTCGTATTTATTTTTATCCATTATCCTAAATTCTTCCGCAATTGTAAATGTTGAGCGTTCGCCTCGTCCACCTTCATTACAAGCAACCACTTTTATTGTGCTACCGTTGTGGAGCGTACAAACCCTATTATTATTAGTATTTGCAAAATCTGATATTTCTCTTGCAATATTAGGATGATCAAGTCTAAATCTTGCAACTTTCCCTAATATAATTCCTGCTTGTTTTTGTGTGGACGCAACCACTACAACCTCTGAATTAGGCCAGAGTGTAGCCCTTGCTAATGCAAATAAAGCTATTAACCAAGATTTTGCTGCTGCTCTACTTGCAATACTTACAAATGCTTCAGAAATACTCATAAAATATATCCATATTATTTGATACCAATGGAGATCTACTTGAAAATAAAACTGGATGAATCTGTGGATATTTCTTCTAAAGTATGTATTCCAGTCAATTATATTATCTCTCCATTGCTCTGTTACGTCTTTTTCTTTTATCATAGACTTAGGTGCTTTAAATTGATTGGTATGACCTGCATACTTACTATGATTATTTTCATAATTTGCATATGATTTACCCACTGGCATCAACTACTTCTTCATCTTCTAAGTTAACATTAATATTATCATTAATTTGAAAATCTCTATTTCCAGTAACAAAATTTTTGATAGGACGTATTATATAATTTTTAATATATGGAATAAAACCATCCATATCTTTGTATTTTTCTTGTTTATCATGCCATTCAGCAGGTCTAAATTGCTCTATATCTTTTACAAATAATCCCCATGCATCATGTGATTTACCTGCACTTGCAACATTAGCTTTTGCAGGGTCTACACTTGCAGTTTTAAAAAGTTCTTGTAATTCTTTTACATCTTGTGATACATTTTCTCCATCAGCACGTTTATTTCTTATTATTAATATTTTTATACAGATTTCTTTTAACAATGTTACTTCTGCTTGATTATCACATTTATGAGTTTTTTTCCAATTTGATAATTCTGTTTCTAAAAATATATAATCATCAATAGAATCAAAACCTCTTCCCCAAAATAAAACTAAATCATCATCAATATCTTCTTCAACTTGATCATTAATAATATTTTCAAATTCACTATCCTTAAATCTAAATGATTCTAACTTTTTATTACTTTTATCTGTAGAACCAAGTTTACTTTTATAATATCCAAATAATTTATCTGCTTTTTTACCTTTAGACATTAAACTTTCTACATGAGATTGTGCCTGTTTTAATGCTTCTTCACTATATCTTACATCTAAATCTCTGCATGTTAATTTTAAAGCAATATCTATATTATTATGTATTGAATTATATGTATCGAAAATCTCATTACAATGATTTCTGCATACACTCATCAAACCGTTTTTATCAATCATTGGATTAGTTGCTTCATAGAAACTAGAAGCAGGTAATGTTTTTTGACATATACGGCAATAACCTTCTCCAGATACCGCTTTGATTTCTTTAATTGTTTTTTTTCTTGGCATCTGGCATCAACTCCTTTTAAGTAAAGTAAATAATAAAATTTAACCAACTGCCTTTAAAATATTAATCCATTTATATTTATCTTGTAAAATAGAATCAAATTCAAAACTCTTATATCTTTTTTCAAACTCATTAAATTGTTCTGGTGTATTTCCTCCAAATTGATACTCTTTGTGATAAATTTTATGCAAATCATCAACAATACAGACACCCATCGGATATTTCTTATGTTTTTCAATACATTTTTCCTTTAATATTTCTAATTCATCATTTTTATATTCAGAAATTGATTGTTTCAAATTCAAACCACTTTCTTCTAAAATTTCTTTTACTATTAAGTCAAATCCATACAAATGATGTATTACATCAAATCGTTGATTGGTAAGTATACATTTATAATTACAATTTTTCATACTATCTTTTTTCCAATCAACAATACAATTTCTCAAATATTCATATAAAGACGATCTTCCGCCTTTCCAATTAGGATTATTTTCTCCTGAATATTTTTCATTAGAACATAAAGGACATCCACTACCGCTTATTAAATTACTATATGAAATTCCCTGAATAGTATCTTTATGAGAAGGACATATGTATTTTAATTTTGATTCATTATTTATATAATCTTTTTCAGTAGATATAAGATTTAATCCTTTATCTATGAATGCTTGTTGAACAATACTAAAATCTAATCTATATTGTTGACTTAATTTATCATAAGAACAATATTTACACCCTTGATTTTTATATTTAAAATTACCATATTTAATTGATTGAATACCTTTTTCTGAATGATCTGGACAAATAAAATCCATATAATCATCTGTACTATAATATTCTTTAGTTAATAGAATTAAGTTTCTCTCTTCAAATTCTTTTCTAACTAAATCAATATTATTTTTACGAATGCTATTTACAATTCTCTCATGAACTTCTGGTACTTTTACCGAAGATTTTACACCTTTCTTTAACAAACATAATTCAACTTGTTTTTTATGTTTGTGTTTCTCGCAAGCATCTTTAATTATTGGTTGATTTTTATGACTATTAACATATTTATGATATGGTTTTGGAATTATAGTTTCTATTTCTTCTTCCAAACAATAATCACACAAACATTTAATTTCAATATTGCTACCATCTAATAATTTATGAACATTTATAGTATAAACTTTTTTATATTCCCATTCCAAATCAAGACTTTCTATGTATGGTTTATTATTTGACAAACATGTGATATTTACTTCTTTTGTTATTAACATTTAATCATCCTCCTGTATATTTTGTTTTCTCCTGTGTCTTATTACATTTCACCTTATAAAAAAAAATAAAAAGAGAATACGCACAGGAGAATAGGGAGCTACCCTAAAATCGTATTCTCTAAGATAAACATATATAAAATTATTATATTACTAATTTAATACTAAACTACTAATCTACCTAAATCACAACCAAATCTCACTTCTATAACAACAATACACAACAAAATCCACCCTTAAAGAGTGGACTCTTTTTATATTGTTAATTTACTTTAAATTATAATTTATCTATAAAAACTTAATCCATCTTCTTTAATATATCATTAACCTTTTTATTATACTCAAACATATCTTTTTCAATATTACTTAAATTATTAATATGTTTAACTTCTTCATTAAAAATAATATTATCACAATTATGTTTCTTATAAGGAATATCTGTTTTCCAAACTTTATGATTTTTAATCTGTCCATCATGATTCTGTTCCCATACTGCAATTTCAGTAATATAATTAATTTTTTTTCTAATTAAGTAATCAATTTCATCTCTTATTTCATTTCTTGTTTTATTATTTGCTAATGCAATATCTATTACATCATCTATACTATCATTAATTTTCATAATATCTTTTTTATTTTCTACTCCATACTCAGAATACATCAATTGCCAATCATATTTCTTTATTAAATCTAATGTTTCTCTTAATGATTTTAATGTTGATATATATCCATTCATTTCATTATTATTTCTAAATCTCGTAAGTCTATCATTTAAATGTTTTGCTTCTTGTTTAAGATTAGATACTATGTCATTATAAAAATTGTTATTGCTTTTGTATACTAACTCGCAAGTCTTATATTTTAAATTTTCATCAATAGATAATGGAATACCTTTATAATAACATATATCATCTTTCATAATTATATTTGGAAAATCTACTAATTCTTTAAAGAATTCTTTATCACATACTATTTTTATTACATTTTTTAAGTCTCTTCCTTTAAAATTATCCATATTCATATTTATACCTCCACAGTGGTAAGTCACTACCTATATATTTATGCATTTTTTAATGCACAATAAAATCTGCTAATAATTAAACTAGCAGATTCAATCTACACTAAAAATAATTAATAACTAATTATTTAATACCTTCTAACCCCATCTAGTAGCATTATTAATCATATTAAATATTTGTTCAGCAACTTTATTAACATCATCATTTGTATTATTTACAGTTAAATTACATGTAATATTATTTACTTCATTATTTACTTCATTATTGCCATCTTCATTCTCACCCTCAACTAATTCTTCTTCACAATCATTCCAACCAATTTCTTTTCCAATAGAAAATAATTCTCTTAGTAAATCAAATGTACAATCTGGACATCCTTCTCTTTTTAATACTTCATCAGTAAAATGAGCAATTAATTTTAACTCTTCAATCTCTTGGTCAGAAAGTTTATCTGCACACTCATAATTACACTTGCATTCATTACAAATGTCTTCTTCATCATCATTACAACATTCATCACAATTCATATATTTACAATCATCATTACAACTTTCATATTTCTTTTTATCTTTGTATTTACAAGTGTCACATTCACAAACTTCATCTTCAACATTATATTGATAAGGATTATCGTCTGCTAATTCTTCTTCATCCTTATTATATTCTTCTAAACCGCCAAGAAAATCTTGATAAGATTCAAAATCAACTTGCTCACCATCAATATAAAACTTGCTCAATACATGTTCAAAAGTTTCATCATCGTAGTAATGTTTGGTTGTTAGTTGCATGGTTATGTAATCTCCTTTAAAATTATATTTATATTATTTTATAATTAATTAAATAATTTCATCAATTGTACAATCTTCACCAATAATAAAATCTACAAACCCCTTATCTTTAGCCTCAGAAGAATACATATACCATTCCACACGATATTTTTTATCATATTCCTGTGATGTTAACTTACTTCTTGATAATATATATTCTTTTATTTTCTTTTCTTGCTGTTCTTGAAATTTTGCTGTATCTCTAATTTTTGCCATAGAATTATACATAAAATTAGAACCATCATGCATTAAATATGTAGAATGTTTTAAAGCATATCTTTTACATCCTGCAAGTCCAATGAGGAAACCCATCGAATATTCATAGGCAAGATTAATTGTATAAACAGGAGTTTTACTATTCAATATTACATCAATTAATCCAAATCCATCTACCAAACTACCACCATTACTTACACAATAGAGAAGAATAGGTTTTCGATCTAATATTTCTTTTCCTTTGTCTTCTGCATTAAATCTAAGTATGTGATAGGTAATTTCAGTTAATATTGTTTCATCAATATCAAAATCAATATATAGTTTTCTCTGTTTTAAATCTTCAATTTGAAATTTATCACCTAAATCATAATTTATAACTTGTTTAATTTGTTCAGTCATGGTAATCACACCATTTTAACCTTTCATTAGTAAATTTATATTATTAATTTAAAAACATGTGTAAACTCTCGTCATGAGATGAATTGCAACGATTTTGTTTGTATAATCCAGCTTTTTCTTGCATTAATTCTCTTCATTTTATTAAACTTTGGTATAGGTTTTAATGCAATCTTATTTCCTTCTATATCCATTAAGATTGCATATCCTGTACTCATTCTACCTTTAATGAAATACTCTGAACCTAGATATTTTACCTTATCAAATTTTCTAAATCCTTTAATTTTCCCTATTGGAATCTTTTGTTCGCTTCTTATACCTTTTGTCTGTTGATAATCTCCATCTGGAATACACTTCTTAAATAAGACTACATTAGTTTTGAATTCAACCTCATTGCCTTGACTTGCAATTGCTACTGCATCCATGTAATGTTCTTTAAATAAGTTTAACAACTGCCTATGTTCTTTGGTTACAAATCCAAAGGTTTCTTCTGCTTCAGGTAATAATTTTAAAAGTTGTATTCTTATACTATTCATTTGTGTAGCATGTTTTAACTGTCCTTTAATTTTACCACCTTTTAAAATAATATCTCCATTATGTATTTTATCATGACAAGTTTTACATAGGCAAATTAAATTCTCAGGTTCATCACTCCCACCATTTCTTCTAAAAACTATATGGTGTACTTCAAGTTTTCTATTCTTGGATTTACCTTTACAATATTGACAAGTATATTTATCTCTATTTAATACATATGCTTTAGTATTAGCAAAACCATAATTAATACCTTTTTGGTATAACCACTTATTGCTTAACACAGCAGGGTTCTTTAGTGTATGAGGATCAAATGTTGCCGTTTCTAATATTATTTTAGTAATAGGTAGGATAGATTTTGCAAATTTAATTTCCTTTAAATGTGAATTAAATTCAACCATCTTGCTTTTCTATATCTTGTTTTTCTGTTGCGTCTGTTTCTGCGATATTTACTTCTTCTAATCATTTTATCAGTTATATCATTTCTGATTTCAATTTGTGACATATAAATAATATCACCATTATCTTTTACTACTGCACTGCCTATTTTACTACTTCCAGTATCAATACCTAATGTAATATTTTGAGTATAATTAGTAGTTTGATATAAAAGTTTAATAGTAAAAGGTGTTCTTCTAATACATTTTGCTTTATCTTGTTTTAATAGTAATCTTGCAATAGAATTACTACAAGGCATTAGTGGTGCTCCGTCACAATTAATTACATAAACCATAAAATCAGACCTTCCGATAAATTCTCTACATTGCTGCAGGTAATGCGTATCCCTATTCTGTTACCAAATAGAGAATCCGTCCTCATCTCGACAAAGATAAAATAGCTTACATGTATAGCACACCGAACATTACCTCAATTCTTCTTAATGCTATACGACAGTGCAATGATCTGATGCGTCAACCATAGGTGTCATAACTATTCTATCATAGTTAGTTTTTCTACTAACTTAGTCTGGTGAACTTAGCTTTAAAAGCCTACGACTGAAGTCGTGGGTAGTTCACTCCTCCGAAGAATAAATTTAAAAATAGGGTAGAGGATGTTAATATTAATATTAATCCTATTACCCATAATCGACCTTATATAATTTCCAAACTCGTTCCACAATTACTACAAAACTTACTCACACTTTTATTAGACTTTCCGCACGTTATACATACTAATTTCATATCTACAGTTAAAGGTTGTTTGACTTCACTTTCATTCTTTCTACCTTTTAATTGTAGTGTAATCACATATTCTTGATCTTCTAATTCACCAATTGTTGCTTGTTTAAATTTTTGTTCTGAAATACTACCAGGAACAGTAATACCGTTATCATTAAAACTATCTAATGAACAAGCACAATTACTAATACTCATAGATTTTAATGTAGTAGAAGAACTATCCATATAATTACTATTAGATATATAAGTATCTTTTAAATATATAGCAGGAAATGTAGTTAATGGATAATTTATATTTTGATTAATATTCCAATACCACTCTAAAGGTTTATAATATTTTTCAAATCTATAACTAATTTTTACAATACCATCTGAAATCTTTCTGCCACGATGATTTTTAATATCATCAGTAAACTCTACAAATTTAAATTTATTCCCTTTGTCTAAATCTTTTAAATATCTTTCTAACTCTATTTCAGAATTAGCATTAATAATTAATTTACTTCCGTTTAATACATCTTGTCCATCAATTTCAATGCTAACAGATGCTTTTTGCGAAGATAAATTTTTGAGTAGGAGAGAATATTCTTTTCCAAATGGCATATAAACTATGTCTTTTTTCTCTCTTAAAATTTTACCATCACATTTAACCGCCAAAACAAAATTTTTCATAAAATACATATTATCATTCTCCTTTTAACGGCATACAGGTTAAATGCCTATTATATTTTTAAACCTGTTATTTAATAAAAAGATGACAGATAAACATTCTATCATCAAACTCCACATAGATATACAGTCTAAAGGAGTAAATATATTAATATTTTAACAATCTAAATATTCTGAGCAATATCAGCAATTGGACTTCTATAAACATTCTTCAATTTCACACAAGAGAAATACTCAGTGCCTTTAAATACATCTATAATTCTCTGCATACCATTATCTCTACAATTACGTAAATCCTGTTGTTCTAACATGTCTCCTTCAATTATAATTTTACATCCTTCTTTTGCTCTTTGAATAATTGTTCTCATAGTATAAGCATCTGTATTCTGCCCTTCTGTAACAAATAGACAATCATTTTCTGATATTTCAATACCTCTAATATCACTAGTAGGAATTATCATCAATTTACCATTATTAATTAATGATTCAACTAAATTCATATCACCAAATTTACTTGATAATATACCACCTATACTATTTTGCAAAAGTTTCTCTGTTCTACTTCCACTATAGAAACCAAGTTGTTCATTATTTCTTAATTTTGCTGGATTAAATATAATTACACATTTACCTATTTTACCAGTATGTATATTTTGCATTATCCAAGATAAAGAAATCATCGTTTTAGCTACTCCAGCTTTTCCAAACAATAAAGTTAAATCATTGTTTATTAATGATTCCATTGCTAATATTTGATATTCATCTCTTGGTTTAAAATCAGGAAAATAAATTGATTTAAATGGTTTATATTTTACAGGAATAAATGTAAAACTTTTATCATTCCATTTCTGTTTATCTACAACATTGCCATCTTTATCTCTTATAATCAAATATTCATTATTCAATAAACCCCATTTATTTTCAGAAGTCTCATAATGTTTTGCCAATTCTTCGTCTGAAGATATACAAACTTCTTTATACCCAGTATAAATTTCATCACTCTTACCATCCTCAAACTCAAACATTTTACATGGTAATCCTAATGCTTGTGCTTTGACAATTAAATTGTAATCATCTGAGACAAAAATCATTTCTTTATCATTATTTTCATAAGTGGTATATGCCATAGACAATATCATATTGTCATTACTTTGATTAGAAAACATTACACCACAAATATTAGCACCGTTCATAATAATTTCTACATTATTAGCAGATTTAATATTTTTTATAGCAGTTCTTGCTTGATATGATATTCTTTCATCTCTTTTAAGTTTGTCTAGTTCTTCTATTGAAACTATTGAGATGTAGACTTTTTGATAATCATGGATATTAAATTTTTGGTTGAGGAGTACATTCGTATCACAAAAAACTTTAAGTGTTTTTCGTTCTTCTTGCATAGAATTCATTCCTTTACAGAAAATTTTTATTACACTATATTTACTAATCTTTCTTATACATTTCTCTATTAATTATATCTACCATGTAATCTGGAACCATTGGTTTTTTCCTGCGTGATTTTTTCTTACCGCATACAGTAGACAAATCAGGATACTTCCCACCTTCCATTTTTAAAATTTTTTTAGAGATTAGCCACTCTTTTTCTTGTTGACTGATTTGTTTCAATGTTTAATTTAATTCTCCTTTTATATTTTATTTTATTTGTTTTTTAAATTTTTTAAAAAGAAACGAAAATAGAAAGCGAATAGGAAATTAAAAAGAGAGTAGGACTCATCCTAACTCTCTAAGGTGTAGTCCGAAGACAACCACCGCAATTAATTTATTTTAATATACTATATCATATAGTCTGTTTTAATTATTTTTTATTAAGGTATTAAAAACTCAATAATATTAATACTTTGTTATACATAAAATATAGAATTAATTTAAAAAATCCATACTTTTGAGAAATTTATAATATGTTTTCTTATAATATTTATCAAATATATTATAATCCCATTCATCTCCTTCTAATACTTCTGCTAATACTTCATTATTTAAAATATCCTCATTCCTAAAACATTCTAATACATTTAATTTATTAGATAAAAATAAAAGATTTAAACACAATATAGAATATTTTGAAAACCCTATATCATCTTGAATTACTTTAAAACATCTTCTAAGTATATGTAAAATAGTGGATGTATTTATTTTGTAATTATTTAATTCTTCAATTGCTTTTAATTTTTCTTTTCTCCTAATACTACTTTTAGCATTATCATTTAATTTACATGTGCTTATTTTTAATCCATTAATTTTTTTACCACAATTACTAACAATATTATATATAACTTTTACTTGTTTTTGATTAAAATTACCATCAATTTCACTTGGAGAAATAAGTAAATCTTTAAAATCTATATTTTTACTTCTATTGCCTCCATTAAATATCAAAACATCTTGTAAAATATCCATAGGTGTATTAAATTTTTCAAATACTCTATACTCATCAGATTTAAATATCATAGAAAAGAAATTTGGAACTATCATTTTATAAATTTTCTTACCATATTTATCTTCATCTTCTACATACATAATGTTTTTATTATTTTTTATTTTAATAATTTCTTTCCACATATTAACATTATCAAATATTTTTTTACTTTTATCTATTTCAATTTGTGATAAAGAAGATAACCTACTACTTAAATTATATAAATCATTAATTATTTCATTAGATCCTTTTTTAAATATTGCGTCATTCATATAAGAATTTATTACTTGTGATAAATTTATTATCTTACCTATATAGTTATTACTTAATATAATATCTAATTTATTAAGTTCTCTCATATTATATTTTCTTGGTTTCGATTCACCTTTTACCATATTTATAGGTGTTGTAAAATTATCTTCACAATACTTTGCTTTATCTACTAATATAGGAGTTGGAAGAATAAGTAAAGTATCGGAATCAGTATCGCACCCCTGTAACCTATCTGGAGCGTCATTATCAAAAAAATTAATTGCACAAATATTATCAGTTAAATTAAACCAATTATACTCTTCATGTTTTTTATTTACAGTATACATTACATTACCAGCATTTACATGAGGATTTCTAGATGCACAAAATTCTTGATTATTATTATAATATGGACAATATATTTCTCTACCATTCATTATAGATTCGTTTTTATACTTTCCTATTGATGCTAACAGCATTTCATATGGATTAGAAAATAATGTTACATACTTAGCATTTTTCAATCTAATCTTACCCAACCTTAGATTATTTATATAATTTGAAATTAATTCACCTTTAATATCTTTAAATTTATTAGTTTTTATTACATTATGATTAACTAATAATAAAGCATTTATTAAATCTATAGTATCATATGAGGAAATATCTCCTTCATCAATACTTTCATTAAACAAATAATTTAACTTATAATCTCTTAAAAGATAATTGTGAAAAACCACATTATTATTTTTTAAGAGATTAACATACTCTCTTTCAGATTCAGTTAATATCATTAAATCGTCATGTGTTAAATTTGGTATACTATTTAATAATTGATAAGTAGTTCTATTATAATTACCAAAATTAGTATCTTTATCACATTTGACCACACCAAAAGTAGGATCAATATTATTTATCCAATGTTTATAACATTCTTTTTTTGATCCTGAACCAATTTTATAAGCAAACTTTAAAAATTTTAACGAATTAGGAGTAGTTACCAATTTTATTTTATCAGCATTATATGTATTGCCAAACATATCAGTAAGTTTTGTTATTTTATTTTCTTTAAACCATGCTTGAAGTTTTGTACAAAAAGCACAACATTTAAACATATCATTTCTTAGAAGCATAAACCCTTTATCATTTTTATTATACATTTCAAAAATTGATTCATCTAACAATCCTTGTCCATCAGTGAGGCAGTTATTTAATATTATTTCTTCATCACATGTAGTAATTTCACCATTAATTTCTTTAGTTACACTTGCAGTAACTTTAAATTCTTTACCATAAATATCATCAATTAATAAAATTTCTGTTTTTGGATCTAAATTTATTGTAAAATCTATATGACTTGATATTAAAGATTCATATGCAAGTAAAGAAGTTAAATCTAATTTTTCATTTTTTTCAAATATTAATCCTAATCTACTTTTATTTAATAGTTTTTCTTTCATATTTTCTTGAATAAATAGTGCAAAACCATTTTTTGCTTTACCAGAACCCCTTTTAAAAAAAACATATTTGATATTATCTATTTCAAATCCATT
>Ga0209728_1001050_pt1 | contig 18521 bp, 18 predicted proteins | sample RifGroD1_FD_183997 | JGI IMG/M metagenome (GOLD analysis project Ga0209728, IMG submission 183997) | Groundwater microbial communities from Rifle, Colorado, USA - Groundwater D1 (SPAdes) (version 2) | ecosystem: Environmental > Aquatic > Deep subsurface > Groundwater | place: Rifle, Colorado... | reverse complement strand
AGTTTCACATTTGCTGTAGCTAATGCCAATCAGGTATATATTGATGCTTCTGTAAGCGGGGAGGGGATTTCTTATGTCGCAATCTAGATATGATGCAAGCGGAAGTACTAAGACATTATTGGCTGAACAAGCGTCTTACATAAAAGCCCAAGAAAAAACTATGCAAGTTGTAAATCAAATAGGCGGGTCGTGGAGATATTACGCTGCAAAAGGAACTACTTTATATTTAGCTAACGGTGCGGCATTATATTCATCAACCGACAATAGTACAACACAAACCTTATTGTATACTTTTCCGACTACAATACTTGCAATTAAAATTCTCATATCTGGATCGTTGCTTGCAGTAATCGGCACTGTTGATAGTAGTAGTTTTTATAGGTCAGCTGATGGAGGTACAACTTGGACACAAGTTTTTATAATGCCTTACACGTATTTAGATCATGGCATAACTCAAACTAGTGATGGTTCTATTTACTATGGTACTTATGCTACTGTTGTTGATGTTGGAGATATTTACAGGTCTGATGATGATGGAGTAACTTGGAATAAAGTTAATACAATAACAGGCATCAGACATATACATTGTATCAGGGAAGATACCTATAATCCTGGCACTATTTACATTAGCTGTGGAGACACAACCCCCCAATCAAGAATGATAAAAAGCACCGATAAGTGTCAAACGTTACAGATAATTGGTCAAAATTCACAGGTTTGGAGAGCGGTTTCAATACTTTTCAGTGAGAAGTATTTAATTTGGGGCATGGACTCTACAACAAGTATGGAAGATGCTGACTTGGTTAGAATGGACAGAACAACTGGTGAAATAGATCACTTATTTACACTTAATGCTCCTGCATACTACGCATATAAAACCAGTTCAGGCGTTTTGATGATTGCAACCACACCTGAAGAGGCAGTAACAACTACTGAAGTTGCAAGCAAAATATATTATTCTCCAGATGATGGCGAAACTTGGGGTGTATTATATTCGTATACTTTCCCATCAACAGGGTCAAGGATTATATACTTTAACGGAGAGACAAATGACGGAGTTATATATATATCCCAAAGAGTTGATGAGGGAATAAGACAAAATTTTGCATTTAAAATAGTTGATACGGCAATGCTTAATTTACCAATACAACCATTGACACCGCTTAAATTTTATTACGATGTTGATGCAAATGATAAGTTTATTAATAATGTTGCATCAATTTATGGGTCATCTGCTTCGACTATGCATATATCAGGTATAAACAACAAAAGCGTTTATCTTGGATATGGTGCAGCTCACGGGAAAACATATTTGAGTTATAGAGGTGTGAATAAAGTAGTTGTAGATGGTTTGGGGATGCAATGGCAAACAAATGGAGATGGCCCAATTATCTTATCTCCAAATGGTACAAGATATAAAATATCTGTATCTGACGCTGGAACTATTACTGTAGCACCAATTTAATTTAAATAGTTCACAAACGGACAAAAGTGTGTACTAGTGTGTATTAATAAATATTGGTATACATTTCAAAAATATGTTATAATTTGTAGTAAGAGTACTTGCGAATTGAGGTGGAATATGACTACAAAAATAACTATTGACGAAAACGGAGAAGGTAATTGTTGTCCGCACTGTAGTAGCATTAAAATAATAAAAATTTTAACTTGCTTTATAGTGAAATATATTCGATTGGAAACTGGAAAAGAGAGATACATAAATCCAAGCACTGAAAAAACTCAAAAAATGTCTAACAGAATTAAAGCAAGGCTTTACGATAGTGCTAGTTCGGACAAAGAATATTATTCATTAAAATGTGAAAAATGCGGATGGGAAAGTGAAACTATTGAGTGTGAATGATTACAAATACACACTAATATACAAAAGTAATATTATGTAATATAATCATCCTAGGGGGTGGTTATATGGCAGTAAAACGTCAGAATATTACGCTTGACCCTGTGGTGTTCGAAAAGTTCTGCGAGATTGCAGGACGTAAGGGCATTAAGATTTCTACATGGATAAATCAGCAGATGAAGGAATTTATCCAAGAAGAGGAATCGAAAGTAACCAAGAAGGGGCACTCGTAATGGGTGCTCTTTCTAAAAACTAAAATTCCAATAATTGGTATTAAAGACGTGCGAAATGGTATATAATTCCAGTGCAAGAATAAAGCAATTGGAGGCGATAAATATGGGCGAAAAAACATGTGGAGATTGTGATAATTACGATTTCGATACCCATAAATGTGATTTAAATGATGAACCAAAGAAAGCATCCGAATCTTGCGAAAGCTTCCGAAATTCAAAAAGTGACGATTATTTTTATTTTGGAGAATCTTAGAGATGTGAAAAGTCTTTTGTTTAGTACGCAATATACCAATCCACACTAGTCTCTACAAGTCACTATTCATGCGACTTTGTGGATATGTAGAATTATCGGACTAAATTATTCACTAAACTAAAATATAAAATAGTTGTAATTCAATAACAAGCATGATACATTAAGAGTAATAATACATATTTACTTTTAGGGAGGTGTTGTGTTTGTTATTAAATCAAACAAATACAGAGATTATACTTACATTAGCAAATCATATTTGTTCGGAATTTCATGAAGTAAATCAAGAAAAACTAATTATGATTCTTTCTGATTATGATATCCAAGAAAAAATTACAGACGATGGTAAAGACCTTCAAGATAAAATCAAAATGTATCTGTCGGCTAAAAAATTAGAAGGACTAAGCAAAGAAACTTTGAGAGGTTATAAATTCGAACTTGGTAGATTTTGCAATGAAATTAAAAAGCCAGTTGAAGATATTATAACTTCGGATATAAGATTTTATCTTAGTTTATCAAGTGAATTGAAACTAAGCACACTAAGTTCAAAATTATCCACGCTTAAAAGTTTCTTTGTTTGGCTAACGGATAACGAAATTATACCCAAAGATATAACTAGACAAATTAAGCCCCCTAAAAAAGAGAAAAGATTGGTTAAGGCTTTAAATATCGAAGAATTAGAGTTGCTGAGAGAATCTTGTGTAACTCTAAGAGAAAGAGCATTAGTTGAATTATTTTATGCCACTGGATGTAGGCTTTCTGAAATTGTTCAATTGAACCGTAGTAGTATAGACTTTTCTGATCAATCAGTTAAAGTTATTGGCAAAGGTAATAAGGAGAGAATTGTATATTTTGGATTTAAAGCTATTTACCACCTTAAAAAATATTTGATGTCCAGATTAGATCAAGATCCTGCTCTATTTGTAACTGAGCGCAAACCATATAGACGAATGAAAAATCGGGCGATACAAAAACAATTTACAAAGATAGCGGAAAGAACTGGATTAGATAAGAATATCCACCCACATATTATGAGACATACGCTGGCAACCCTATTGCTTAATAATGGAGCTGATATAGTTACTGTGCAAAATATTTTGGGACATGAGAATCCTGCAACTACTCAGATATATGCACAACTCACAGAACGGCGGAAGCATGAACAATATAAAAAATTCTTGGTTCAATGAAGTAAAATATAAAACAAATAGAATAAAAGGAGAAATATATGAAAATATTTGAACAAATTAAACCTATAGAAATAAATTTTCAAGATGAAAAAATATTAATCAATCAAAATATAAAATTACTTGATAAGCGAGTATTTGTAGATTTATGCGTTGATAATTATTTTATTAAAGATGAAGTTACTGGTGAAATAATTAGTACTTCTGATTTTGATAAAGACACTACTTATTTTTATTGCATAATCAAGTATATGACTAATATGGAAATTCCAGACGATATGATACTGTCCGATCTTTATGACAATATCGTTGGCAGCGGATTGTATAATTTAATTTACGATGCGATACCTTACAACATAAAAAGTGACATTAATCGTAAAATCGAGGATTCTATTGATGATATTAAATATAAAATAGAAGAAAAAAATAGTATCAAAAATATAATAGTTGACGCTATTCAAACTTTAATTTCAAAGATTCCTTCAGAAAAAGAACTTCAGAAAATTATAAAGAAAGCTAAGAAAGAATTCGAGAGCTTTGACCCAAATAAAATGCAAGCAGTTCAGGAAATGTTAAAGGTTGTAAAATAATATTAAATTAAAACATATAGGAGGAATAATATGCCAGCATATTTCGGCTCGACCAACATTTTAACTTCTACCGCCAATCAGGAAATAATTCAGCAACATAAACCGTCAGGATGGACTATTACAATAGAAGCTTATAAATTTGAATTTAAAAGTTTGCAAGATTGCCATATTAAAATCAATGACGGTGCTTCAATATTTTTTGAAGCAGGATATGAATTTATAGTTGATATATCAGATATATCAGTATATAAGTTTGTGATTGTTGAATCTGGAATACAATATAAGTATTTTGGTACTTATAGATAGGAGTGATAAAATGAGAAAACAGGGATTTTTTCAAGGAGATGCAAAAAACGATTATACAAATAAAGATTATGTTGATTCACAAGTTAATGTAGTTGCTTCTAGTATCAGCAATGTAAATACACAAGTGACAAGTCACAGTGCGCAATTGGCTGATTTAACGAACTACAAAATAGCAAGAATAGATTACGGAGCGCCTACTGATGTGTCTGCAATTAACGAAAAACTTACAGCATTTTTTGAATTTCTTGAATCAACAGGTGCGATGGATAGTTCTAACGAGGGATTCCATTTGACCGCTTATGACATACCAGCAATAACAGCAAAAGGCAATACAGTTTACCAAGGTATAAATACAAACTTAAAAAGGTCTACAGACGGAGGAGTTACTTGGAGTGCTTACTTAAAAGATATTGCCCCAAACTACTTTACTGGTGGAATTATAAAAGATGACGGCGTTGTCATACTTTACGATAGTGTAGGTGTTTTTTATAGGTCGACTAATGGGACTACATTTGACGTGATTGACATGAGTACATTTGGAACAGTTCGCTCACCGCAATATCACGGAATAGAGTATAATGGTGAAACAATAGTTTTTGGGGAGTATGGTACTTCCGTAGCCAATTATAGGATATTTACCAGCGTAGATAATGGGCTGACGTGGGATGTAACTCTTACAAAAGCAAACCCTGCGGAGATTAGGCATTGGCACTCTATAAACTATTTTTCGCAAGAGGGGTATTTTATTGCTACAAGTGGAGATTCGGACTCACAAGTTACATGGTGGAAATCTGTAGATGGTATAACTTGGACAGCTATAACAGGCGTAGGAAATCAAGATTTTAGGACATTAAACCTACAATATATCGGCAACGGTAAAATTATGTGGGGTTCTGATGCGGCATACGGAGTACAATCTTATGTTTGTACTGCAAGTTTATCCGATATAGTCAATACAAAAACAAGGATTATTCCTGTAACTGGAGCATGTTGGCATTTGCAATATCATGATGGTTTGTATGTTGCTTGTACCTCTGCTGAATCTGGCACAACAAATTTAAATGCGTATTTATATACATCTACTGACGGTATAAATTGGAGATTAAGCAATAAACAAAAGCTTGACGGCTCATATACTTTCGGAGGATTTAGAACTCTTTGGTATTTAGACGTGTCAAATAAGTGGATTTTTAGAACATATGGAATTAGTGGAGCTTTACTTGCAATGACTGGGGTTAAAGCATACTAGGACAACATTATTCACCAAGGGCTTACAATTGTAGGCTCTTTTTTATATTTAATGAAATGTCTGTTTTATGGGGAGTGTGATAAAATGGCTAGTATTGCAGAACAGTTAAAATTAATTGAAAAACAGATACAACTTAAAATACAAGATGCTATGCAAAAAGAAGTTGCTACGGAAGTTATTAAAGTAGCACAAAATAAAGTTGATGAAGTGGTTTATAAACAATATAAACCAAAATCATATAGGCGTACTGGTGAATTAAGAAAAGATTTTGTATCTAATCCTACTGCTAACGGAATTGTAATTACTAATACAAGAAGTGAAGGTGGTAATAATATCTCCGAAATTATAGAATCTGGCGAAGGGTATCATTACTCATCGGATAAGGGATATAACACTTTTGATAAAGAAGGTAGAACTTATGAAACTCCAAGACCGTTTTTTGAAAATACTAGAAATGAATTACGGAAAAACAAACAACACGTTCAAGCATTAAAGCTCGGATTAATAAAGCGTGGAATAACGGTAGTTTAAATAAAATTGTGCTTTTATGAGTAGAGATTTCTCCCTACTCATTTTGTTTTGGAAATTATTAATTTATATAGATATATAGATGTGAAATATAAAAGTTTTTTAAGTGGGCATGTATGTTTAGCTAACATACTTATCTCTAACCTTTCGGAGAGTGTCTACTTTTTATTTTTAAAAGAAAGGGAAGAAAGGTGATTAAAATGTTTAAACAAGTACATTCAGACGAGCATTTAATTGAAATAATGATTGATTATTATAATAACATTGGTTTCCCAACGCAGAGAAAATTTAAGGCGACAAATTGTTTGCCAGCTTATGGCGTGTATTATGAAAGATTTGGATCTTTTAAAAATGCAATATTGATATCTAATATAAAAATACCTGAAGAAAGAAGAAGATATTTTGATAGAGAAAAATTGACAAATAATGAGTTGTTAAGATTGCTTGATTATTATACAAAAGAAAAGCTAAAGAAAGATATTTATTTATTAACCAATGACAACATAGATGACATTCCAAATATTCCAAACGCAGGCGTATATGCAAGTAGGTTTGGTGGAGTTTTAAATGCCTATACATTGATAGGTATAAATTATAATGAGTTCAATAATAAATCACTAGAAAAAGATATGGTTGAAAAATATGTTAAATTAAAAACCATTCTAAGCAGAGTTCCAAACAGTAGAGACTTAGATGAATACTGTAAAGACGGCTTATGCTATTCTATGAATGCATATGAAAATCATTTTGGAGGATTGTATAAATTACAAACTATTTGTGGATTTACTCCCACTGTTCAAGGAAGAAATAAGACTGACAAAAACTTAATAGATGATTTATTAAAATTAAAATCAGAATTAGGACGTATACCAAAGATAAGTGATATTGATGAGTGTGAATATATGAGTTCTGGTTCTTTTTATAGTAAAATATTTGGGTCTTATTATAATGCATTAAAAATTTGTGGGTTTACGGATAAGGAAATTAATAAAAAAGCTTATTATACAAAAGGTGGAACAAAATGTTTTAGTCAATACGAATATAAGATGGCATTAGTCTTAGAAAAATACAATTTTAAATTTACCAAAGATATTGAATATTACAAAGATTACATTGTTGGCTTTGATAAAAAATATAGATTTGATTTCGTAATAGAATATGAGAGTAACAGATTCTTTATTGAAATTTTTGGTATAGAAGGTAATCAAAAATACAATGAAAAGACATATGAAAAGATAAAGTTATGTAAAGACAATAATTTAAAGTTAATTGATTATTACCCTTCTGATTTATTCCATATTAAACATAAAGATTTACTTAATTCGTTGATGATAAAAATTAAATCCCTAATAATCTAAAATATAAAAGGCGGTGTTAAAATGGGTCGTTCTACGGTTTATAATAATATATGTACTCCTGAACTTATTGGACAAATATCGAAAGAGAATAAAGATTTAATGAAGGAGTTTTTAGGTTATTTAAGTTCTATAGATAAATCAAAAGGTACTATAAATGGCTATGAGAATGATTTGGAGATCTTCTTCTGTTGGAATTTACAAAATAATGATAATAAGTTTTTTGTAGACTTTACTAAAAGAGATGTCATTAAATATCAAAACTATTTAATACATGATTTAAAACATAGTTCTGCCAGAGTTAGAAGATTAAAGGCTGCAATAAGTAGTATGTCTAATTTTATAGAAGCCATACTAGATTGTGATCATCCAAACTTTAGGAACATAATAAACGAAATTCCCGCACCAGATAAGGTGGAAGTAAGAGAAAAAACTGTAATGTCTGATGATCAAGTAAAACAACTTCTGGATTACTTAGTTGAGAATAAAAAATATCAACAAGCTTGTGCAGTTGCTCTTGCTGCTTCGAGCGGATCACGAAAAGCTGAAATTCTACGCTTTAAGGTTAGTTATTTTGTTGATGAAAATATAAAATATGGAGCATTGTACAAAACTCCAGAGAAGATCAAGACGAAGGGTAGGTCTTCTAAAGGAAAACTCATTTTTAGATGGGTACTAGTTTCACAATTTAAGCTTTATTTTGATTTGTGGATGAAGGAGCGAGAAGAGTTAGGTATTAAAGGAGAAGAATTATTTTGGACTAAAAGAAAGGGTGAATGGAAACCTGCTGATATTACACTTTTAGATAGTTGGGCAATAACATTTTCTAAAATATTAGAAATAGATTGGTACTGGCATTCAAATAGACATTATTTTACGACCCTTCTTTGTCAAGCAAATATTCCAGCCTCGGTGATTAAAGATATTGTTGGATGGCAAAGTACGAGTATGGTAGATATTTACAACGACACTGAAGTAGATGACGAAATAGGTAAATATTTTGATGAAAGCGGAGTTAAATCAACAGAAAAGAAGTCTTTATCTGACTTAAAATAAAACCCTTATTTTAACAAAATTTAGCCTTAGAGCCTCAACAGTTCTAGGGCTTTATAATCTTCATTTTTGAGGTCATTAGATAGTGGATTGAAAAGTGAAGATTATTTTTAAGTAGGGACGTGGATTAGCTATCCACTATGAGATTCCTCCGAGTCTCACCCTACTTTTTATTATTATCGGAGAAATAAAATAATCGGAGGAATTTAGAATGGAAAAGAAGACAATTCAAGAAGTAAAAGATTATTTATTAGAGTTTGGTTATAATTTAATCACTAAAAAATATATTAACAACAAACAGCCTCTTATCATATCTGATAATGATGGCTATTTTTATTGTACAAACATAAATCGTTTTGCAGTAAGTCAAGTCCTAAACAAATTTCATACTAGAAACCCGCATACAATACAAAATATAAAACTATGGTGCAAATTAAATAATAAACCATTTGAATTAATTGGCGAAGAATACTTAAACGCATCAAAAAAGGTATTATGGAAATGTTTAAATTATGATTGCGGGGAAGTATTTGATATAAGCTGGAATTGTATTTATTCTCAAAAACAAGGTTGTCCTTTTTGTTCCAATCATAGGACTAATTTATCCAATTGTCTTGCAACTAAAAATCCTGAGTTAGCAAAAGAATGGCATCCTACAAAAAATAATAATTTAACTCCGTATGATGTTACTGTAAATAGTGGTAAAAAAGTATGGTGGATGTGCAATAAAAACCCTAAACACGAATGGGAATCAGTTGTTAATAACAGGGCAAATGGTAACGGATGTCCTTTTTGTACCCATATGCATTTACCAAGCGAAGATTATAATTTATTATTAGAAAATCCAGAATTATGTAAAGAGTGGAATTATGATAAAAATAATAAAAAGCCCGAAGAATATACTCCTAATGCTAATAAAAAAGTTTGGTGGGTATGTAATAAATGTAAGCATGAATGGAATGCACGGGTTTCAGATAGGAATAGAGGACGCGGCTGTCCTAAGTGTAAAGAATCTCAAGGAGAGATGCAAATAAGAAAATATATTCAATCTAAAAATATTATATTTTTAACCCAATATAAAATAAAAGAATGTAAAAACATAAACTCATTACCATTTGATTTTGCAATATTTGATGATAATAAGTCTAAATTAATATGTCTTATTGAATATGATGGCGAGTTTCATTATGAACCAGCTAGATATAGTAAGGACAAGAATAAAATGATTGAGAAATTAAAGTTACAACAAAATAATGACAAGATTAAAGATGACTATTGTATAAACAAAAATATAAAATTATTGCGTATTCCGTATTGGGAATTTGATAATATCAATACTATTTTAGATGATTTATTTATAGAAAATATAAAAGTTAATTAAGAAGCGAACAATCGCTTCTTTTTATTATGAAAAGGAGTGATTATTATATGAGTGATATGTCAATCATCTTAGGCACTAAAATAGATACTTCTGCTGCACAAGTAAAAACATTAGAAGGTCAGATTGAATCTCTATCTAAACAAATTAAAACTGCAATATCAGTGAAATTAAATATAGATTCTAAAGATATTAAGCTTATTACCGAAAAAATAAATGAAGTCCAAAAAAAGGTATCATCTAGCGGAAAAGGTCAGGCAAGTATTAAAGTATTTGATAGAGAAAAACTTGAAGAAGACGGCAGAAAGTTTTACATGTCAGCAAATGGGATAGCAAATAGAATAAAAAAAGAGTTTAAGTCTCTTGGTGATGTAAATGTAGACATATTCAAAAATGCCAAAGGTCAAATAACTGGATTCAACGCTGAAGTAAAAAAATTAGATGGAACTATTGAAAAACTTAGGTTTGATCAGGCGAAAATAAAATCAGGTAATAGCACTCAAAAAGGCTTTATATTAAGTGACTCTCTCCTAAATGATAAAAACGCTGGAAATAATTTAAATGCTACGTTAAATAAATTGCAGCAGTACCAAGCCAGAATAGATAAACTTAAACAAAGCTTTTCTAGCTCTACTGGAGTAAAAGATCAGAGTAATCTTACTCGTCTAAGTAGTGAATATACTTCTATTTTAAATCAGATTGAAAAAGTTCGAAAATCTCAAACCTATATGTCTGAAGAACAAAAAAGAGAAATAAATAAACAAGTAAATAATTTAAGTTTACTTTACAGTAGGCTAAAAGACATTGAAAAAATAAACAAACAAAGTTCTAGTTCTAACAGTACTCCTTCAACTCAATCAGGCATTAGTTCTCTTCAATCCGTATTGCAGGCTAGATTAAGAGTTCTTCAAGTTGCAGAAAGAGAACAGGCGGCACAAGAAATATCAAATCAAAAATTAAGAGAATCTTTGGAATTATTTAAGCGACAACAAAATATAAGAATTGCCTCATTAGCAGGCAGTAGTGCTGGCAGATTTGTCGATAATACCGCATTGGAACAGTTTAGAAGAAGCATTTCTAGTTTATCGGCAGAAACCCCCAACCTCAGAAACCGAATGGCACAATTAAGGTTAGAATTTCAAGGTATAAATTCTTCTGCGCAAACCGCCAGTAGAAGTTCTATGAATCTTGGAGAATCGTTAAGACAAGCTGCAATTAAATTCCCCCTCTGGATGGGCATATCAACAATTTTCATGCAATTTGTAAATCAAATTAGGGATTCCATTAAATATATATATGACATGGATACTGCTCTTACAGAGTTATCAAAAGTTACTGATTTTAGTGCTGAAAAATTAGACAAAATGAGACAGTCAGCATTAGAGCTTGGCAAAGAATTGGGACATAGTTCAATAGATATTATGAAATCTATGGCTGAATTTGGTCGTGTAACTAAAGATTCCGAAGAAATAAAAATGCTCGCTAAAACAGCTACAATGGCATCTAATGTAACCTCTATGACCGCACAAGACGCAGCTAAATCATTAAATTCTGCTATGATTACTTTTAAAATTAATGCTAAAGATAGTATGGATATATTAGATCAATGGAATGAGATCCAAAATAATTTTAAAACATCTGCCGAGGATCTAGCAGGAGCAATCACTAAAGTTGGTTCAGTTGCACAGCAAAGTTCAACACCTATCCAAAATTTAGAGGGTTATGTAACCGCAATGGTTAGTGCTACTGGACTTAGCGGCGATGAAGTTGGGACAGCCTTAAAAACTATTATCAGCAGAGTTTACAGGATAGGAGAAGAAGGCGCAGAAGATGCAGGAGCATCGGAAAAATATTTAAAATCGTTAGGTATCACGGTTAGAGATACTGCTGGAGACTTTAGACCTTTTAGTGATATTATTTCAGAAGTATCCGAAAAATATAAAACTCTCAATAATGTTAACCAAATAGCACTTAGTCAACAGTTAGCTGGAACAATGCATTACCCAAAATTAATTGCGTTGTTAGAAAATTTTAACATCGCCCAAGAAGCAACGAATAAAGCATTGAATAGTAATAATTCTGCTGCACAAGAAAACGAAAAATACATGAACAGCGTTGCTGGTAGAACACAATTATTTAAAGTGGCGTTAGAAGAATTATATTCTTCTATTTTATCATCTACTGCGTTAAAGGATTTACTGGTTGGATTTACTGGTATAGTTAATAGTATTGAAGGTGTAACTAGTGTTCTTGGAGGATTTAATACTATACTATTCACCATAACAATTTCACTATTAGTATTTAATAAATCATTGAGAACTATGATAAGTACTGTTGCTGGAGGTCAATTATTACAAGCGTTAGCTACAATGGGATTAAGATTTCAAGCATTATCAATATTTGCTAATGCTTATACTGGTTCTGCCGTAGCGGCTAGAATTGCCACAATTGCATTACAAACTGCATTGACTTTAGGATTATCATTGGCTATTACAGGACTAATCTCAGGTTTAGGGTATTTAACTTCTAAATTTATGTCAGTTTCTGCATCGGCTAAAGAATTTCAACAAAAACAAGAAGAATCAATAAATAAAACCAAAGAAGCTTTTTCTGGCTTGACTGAAAATATTGATTCTTTAATTGATGAATATAATAAATTGGCAAAAAACACAAGTAAAACAACCGACGAGAATAAAAGATTTGTAGATATTCAATCTCAATTAAATAATATCGTGGGAGATTCTAGTTTAAAACTAGGCGAAAATTCTAGCAACTACGATGATTTAACTAAAAAAATTAGAGAAAACATTAAAGCAAAATTAGAGCAGATTGAAACAGATAATATAATCAATAGACCAAAATCAAGAGAATCTATTGAAAATAGTGCTAAAGGCATAAAGAATTTCAATAAACCAGATTTGGTAGTTACATCTGATTTTTTATTTAAAAGTGGATTTAGTAAAGAACAAGCTCAAGAAGAATTATCTACAAATAAACAAAAAATTACAGACATTAAAGAAATAATTAGTTTGAACGAGAAAGAAAATAAAACTAAATTGGAAAGTTCTCGTTTAAATGAGTTGATAAAAAAGTATCCGATAGACCACTTTGTTTCTTCATCTGATACACTAATAGGGTTAAGAGATACAGTTGAGTATTATAATAAATTGAAGTCTGAAATGGAGCAATATGATTCTAGGGTTGCTCAATCAGCTAAAAATACCGAAGATGCTTATACTTCAATGGCAGAACAAATAAAAACATTTGCGGATAAAGAATTATATTTATTAAGCGATGTTTCAAAAAACGTATTAACTCAGTATGCAAAAGATTTATTTAAAAGTGGGAAATCTGTTGATGAAGTTACTGTTTCATACAATAGTCTTTTGGATATCTTAAAACGGCTTGAAGATTCGGGTAAAATTAATTTCAAAGATGGATTAGATGCTAATGAAATTAAATTATTCGCAGAAGCTTTAGCAAAAGCGGGAGCTGATGTAAATAAGTTTTCTGGCATTTTGAAAGTTTCAAAATCCGATGTAGCTGATTTAGCAGATAATGTTGAATCATTAGACACAGTTGTTAAAAAAGCTTTTGACTCTCAAAAAGACTACACAGATATTCTCCAAAAAATGAAAGATGGAGAAAAATTAACTGCCGAAGAGGCGGTAGCGCTTGGTCAAAGTCATTCAGAATTACTTCCTTATATTCATCAAGTATCTGGCGGGTTTGAAGTTGAACAAGGAGTATTAGAAAAATTAAGGAAACAATCTGTTCAAACCGCTCTGACTCAAATGGAAAGTGAAAAGAAAAAAGATGAGCAAGTAAGAGAGTCTGTATTTAAAAGGATTTCTGCGTATGGCTTTGAAATTGAAACTTTAGAAAGTCTACAAAAAACTCATGAAAGCATATCCACTGCAATACATCAAAAGATTCTACAAAAAATGAAAGAGTCAGGGAAAACAGATAAGGCTGCATATGATAGTTATTATAATGAGTTCTCAAAAGATAAACTATATGGTAGTTTGTACAATATTGCAGATGCAAACGAAGCTCTCAATAAAATAAATTTAGCTAAAAAAGCATTAACTTCCCCAGTTATAGCTAAATCAACAAAAACTAAAAGTTCGAGTGGATCGGCTGGTGTTGACATTAGCGAGACTCTAATTGAAAAAGACAGGTATTATTCTTTAAATCATGAAATAGATAAATATAATTCATTGCTTCAAAAATTGCAAGCATTAGAAGCAAATGTCAAGGATGGTTCCAAAGAAAAGATATCTATATTAAATAAAGAGGTTACTGCTTATGAAAATTTACAAAAAGCAGTTAAAAATAAAGCAGTCGAAGCAAGAAAAGAACGTGATGAATTAGTTGAAGATTTAAAAAATGATTATAAAATGACGTTTACAGGCTCTGGAGATAATATCGCAGCGATAAAAGCTAAAGAAGTTTTAGAAAAAAAACAAAGTGAAGTTAATGCTCATAGATTTGATAAAGACAAAACAACTTATAAAAAATTAAAAGATGAGTATGATAGCTTAAATGATTCTCTAAATCGCTTTTTTGAAATTCAAGATAAGGAATTACCTCAATTATCAACAGACTGGCTAGGATACGAAAAGGCTATAGGTGAAAGCGCTAGTAAAATTGAAAGTGATATTAATAAACAGTTAAAAACTTACTATGAAACCAAAAAAGAATACGAAGAAAAACTTCTAGAGGAGTCTGAAAAGAAATTCGAAGATTATCACAACAACCTAATAAAATCTTATGAATCTCAACTAGACAAACTTAAAGAAAAAAATGACGCATTATCAGAAGAGGAAGAACGTCAAACTAAATTACTTGATATAGAAAAAGCTAAAGAAAAACTTGCCAATGCATTAACTGAAAAAAATACAAAAATACTACGTCAGAAAAGTGACGGTAGCTATTTCTGGAATTATGAATCAGATCCAAACGCAGTCAAAGAGGCAACAAGTTCTTTAGACGATTCACAAAAAAGTTATGATGACTGGAAAATGGATACTACTAACAAACATAAAGAAAAAGCTCTACAAAAGCAAATTGATGAAGAGCGGGATTTATTATCCGACCAAAAAGAATATTATGATACTCAAAAAACAACTTTGGAAAATGCCTATGCCGACATAGATGCCCTAACAGATAGAGAGTTGAAATCATTAGGTGTTACTTATGGTACTAATTGGGATAAGATTATCGATATTGTTGCCGAAAAAGTAAAGAAAATAAAAGCACTATCATCTAGTGTTGGTGTTAGTAGTAGTTCATTGTCTTCGGGAACGTATAGCACAGGCTATAAAGCTGATTCAAGGGACATATTTATAAAAGGAGATACTGGAACATATACTGGCGATCAAGAAGGCTTAATGTATGTGCATAAAAAAGAATTGCTATTGAAGCCAGAGGATACTTTTAATATGTTAAAGCTTGTAGATATGACAAGAAGTATTATTCAGAACTTCAAACTTCCGAGTTTGAGTATCCCAACTATACAAAACTCAAATACCAATACTAGTTCTGGAGCAACAAATACTTATCACATAAATATCGAAAAAGTTCAAACTAATGATGCACAAAGTTTTATAGATATTCTGCCGACTCTAGTTACTCAATATAAATAATTAAAAATATAGAAAGTAGGGATAAAATGAATAAACTAAAACAATTGAAAAAAGAAGTCGTTCAACTAAAAGACCGCATTAGCCAGTTAGAACAGCTTCCAAGTAAAAGTTGTACGGAATTTATAGAGTTACTTCCTTCAATAATTCCACAATATAAAATTACAGATTAGTGTTTTTTAAAAAAGAACGAAAGACCTCAGTTTCAGAAGAGCGAACTGAGGTCTTTTTCATTAACTTGACTGCATACCTTGTGAGTATGCGGTTTTTCACGTAATTAATATGAAAGGAGAAATTTATATGTCAAAAGAAATTTTGTTGTCAAGTGAAGAAACGTTTAATATTTTTTATCTGATTGATTTAACCAAAGTATTAAATTCTGATGATAAGCCTTCAAAAGACTAGTGCAAATATTTGTTGCTTGGATATATCTTAAATCAATAACTTTAAAAATACATTCTAATTCTGGGGTCAGCGATGTATTCAAATCGCTCCCGATTTGTTGTTTTATCTCAAATTCAAATTGTTCTTTTGATTGTACCATTAACTGAGTTAGTGATTCTTTGAAATCATAATTGAATTCATTTACATTCATATATTTTCCTCCTAAAATTTTAATTAACAATATTTTACTATTTAATTCACGATATGACAAGTTATATTTTGAAATCTTGTAATTATCTTCAAAATAGTATATATTGGTGGTAGAATGATAATATTAATAATATAAATAATTAGGAGGTAATTATGGGGAAATTATTAGTTGTATTAATGACGTCGATATTGTTGTTGCTCACTTCAACTCTATGTTTCGCAAAAACTGAGTCACAAGTCTATATTGATGGACAGAAAATGAACTTTAACAAACAGCCATTTCAGCAAAGTGGGACTACAATGGTTGAGTTTAGACCAGTATTCAAGGAATTGGGTTTTTTAATTGGTTGGGATAGTAAAACTCAAGTAATCACAGGAACTAAAAATGATTTAAAAATCAACTTAAAGTTAGGGAGTAAGATTGCGACAGTTAATGGAAAACAAAAAACATTATTAGTTGCTCCAGTACAGATCAATGGATATACATATATACCTTTGCGATTCGTTGGTGAGGCTAGTGGGAAGAGTGTTAATTCTGAGAATGTTGATAAATTCGGGATAGGTGGGAAGAAGGGTGTTTGGGTACAGAGTAAAGACGTTAGAGATGTAAATAATAATATTGATCCTATTACTTTTGATTTATCTCATCATATAATGGTTTCAAAAGTTGATGATGACTATAATAAATATATTGATTTCGATTCAAGAGAAACAAGAATAGAAATAAATAGTATTGGGACACCTGAATTAAAATTAGTTGCATGTAATAATACAAGCAAAGATATCGTATCATTTGAATTTGAGTGTTCATTTACTGATTCATTTGATAGACCAGTGTACAAAACTGGCACAAAAAATAAATTATATAAAGGAATTGTTCAAAACACTAAATTATATAATAATTATAAAAATATAGAAGATTTCACTATGTATGATGAATATATAAATAATTATATTGATAAATATAGTAGTCTTATTGGAACTGAAACATATACCGAAGACAGCTTAAGAAAAACTGCCATATCCTCTTTGCAATGGTATAGCGATAGTGTTTATTCTCAAGAGTATACATTTAATTTGGTTCTACATGGTTTAGCTACAAATATTGATTCATTGGACATAAAACTTTTAAAGGTTAAATATTCAGATGGTTCGATATGGAATGCCAAATAAATATTAATGTGATTAATATTTCCTCTTGACATATATTAGTTTTATTGATATTATAAATATAGAAAGAAATTTTATATTGGTTATTTTTATGGTATAATTAAATAAAAATGTTGACGAGGGATATTGATGGAAGTGTTACTTACAATGAAGATAAATAAAAAAATAGAAGAGTATCAAGAAAAACATGGCGCATCCAAAACTTGGATAGCCAAAAAACTTGATATGAGTAAGCAAAGATTAGATCAAATAATTGATGGAGATAACATTACTTTAAAATTACTAATTAAAATCGCATTATTTTTAGATTGTGATATTCGTGATTTATATGATTATGAAATTACTAAATAAATAATTTGACAAAAATCAATATTTTCATTGACAATCGTCAAGCCTTCCTATATAATTACTAATGCAAGGCAGATTTTACCTTTTGCAAAATAATATATAGGAGGGTTTTATTGTGAGTAAAATTAAAGAAATAAGTATTAATGAGTTTAAAAATGATTTTGGTAAATTAGAAGGCAAGTCAGTTTGTGTAGATATAAAAGGAGATATTAACCTTTTGAGGGTTATCCAAGATTTTGATGTGTTTCAAGATGAAAATAACATTACATTATCTGATTACAACGATGAGAGCCAGATAAAAATCAGAAAATCAGCCATAACCTGTATTGTTCAAGATGATAGAATATCTAGTATTAAAACAGCCAACATATTCCTGAAGAATGGATTAGAAATAAATTTACAGGGGGACGTTGAAAATGAGTAATTTATCTGTAGTCCAAATTAATAATCAAGATGTCAACATCAAGGAATATAATAACAACAGAGTTGTAACTTTCGAAGATATAGATATGCTTCATAAAAGACCAGAAGGTACTGCTAAGAGAAATTTTAGTGCTAATAAAAAATATTTTACAGAAGGTAAAGATTATTTTAACTTCAAGGGTAATCAAGGTCGCAAAGCCTTATCACAAGCTAACTGTACGAATTTCGTAAAGTTGAATAATAGCCCAAACTTCTCATTTTACTTAATCACTGAATCAGGATATTTAATGTTAGTAAAAAGTTTACAAGATGATTTAGCATGGGAAGTACAAAGACAATTAGTGAATGTATATT
>Ga0209728_1001045_pt1 | contig 18612 bp, 33 predicted proteins | sample RifGroD1_FD_183997 | JGI IMG/M metagenome (GOLD analysis project Ga0209728, IMG submission 183997) | Groundwater microbial communities from Rifle, Colorado, USA - Groundwater D1 (SPAdes) (version 2) | ecosystem: Environmental > Aquatic > Deep subsurface > Groundwater | place: Rifle, Colorado... | reverse complement strand
TTGGTTGACAGTAACCTATAATATCAACTGCATCACAAATAGCAGCAATAACTCTTTTATTTCCTCTAGGAACATTTCTAGTATATTTTCTTCCCTGTGCATCTTTCATTTGTTTTTCAGTATCATGCCCAATAATTATTACTGTATATCCTTCATCTGTTAGACTGTCAATAAATTCATTCACATATTTAGTTACTGCTAAGTATCCTGCACCATTTTCTGTTTCACTTAAATCAGTCACACCAAATGTACTACATATGTATTTTTCTAACATGTCGCCCATTTTATCAGCAGTATCAATTAAAATTGTATCATATAATGCTTTTACTTCTGGTCTTTTAAACTGCTTACTAATTTTTTTTGTGTCTGCCCATTTAGTAGGTTTAAAATAAGGCAATCCAGCAATTGCATTCAAACCATTTTCAAAAGGAATAGCAAATGGCCTAGATGATTTTACAGAATTTGCCGTTTTTCCGGTTCCGTTTGGCCCATAAATAAATATACTTTTACCTTTTAATGATTTTTCAACTACTGTAATACTTGGTTGTGTAAAATCCATTTCCATATTTACTGTCATATAATAATTTCTCCTTTATTATTTTTTATTTTTATTTATTATTTCCATAGGATAAATTAAAGTATTCTATCCTATGGATGTTAACTATTTTATACTTTATTGTTTAAAAAGGAATATCTTGATCATTTTCAACAGGTTTTGGCTTGTTATTTCCTAATCCTTTTCTATTGTCTGATTTTTCACTCTTGCCATCTTTTCCACCTTGATACCCTTTTGATTTTAAATCATCAAGTTTTGCTTTTCTTTCTGATAATGCAATTCTAATAGCTTCCGAACTAATGCCCATTTCATCATCTTCATCAAATGCAGGATCAGCACCAGTTAAAATCATTTCCACATATGATTTACCTTGTGTCACTCTTTGCTTGCCTAATCCTCCACTTTTAACAGGTTTTTCTTCAGCTTTATTTACTACGAAATCAATAAATAATTTAGCAGTTTGACCTTCTTGATATCCTTCTTCAAATGCTTCTTTAAAGTTTGCTGGTACAATAATATTTTTTACAGGAATAATATTGCCAAAAAAATCTGTAGTAATAATAGTAACTCTCAATCTACCTGTCTCTTTTTCTTCTTCTCCTTTGACTTCTGGTATAATAGATTGAATATAACCTTCTACATCTGCTTCTCCTTTAAATTCATCCCCTGCATTAAAATCATTGAAGAATTTCGCTTCTATTTTTAATCCTTCAATAAGTTTATCTTTCTGACTTACATAATCATTTGTAGCAAATCCTGCTTGAATAGATACAACAGTTGCTTCATCTTCTCCTACTTTTGCAACAGATTTAACTGTATTTGCAAATGATAATACTTTATCATATAGTTTGCTTTCTTTTTTATCTTTATTAAATTCTGCTGCATATGTTTCAAATTTTCTAGTATGTGTTTTAGTATCTCCAAATTGAATTTCACCTTTAATTCTAACATCAGGTGATTTATTTGCATTTATACCTTTTTTAACTTCTACCTCAGTTATTTTCCCTGCCAATGTTACTGTGTTTACTAAACTTCTAATTTTGTCACTCATAAAATAAATTCCTCCTATGTATTATTATTTATTTTTGTATTGCAATTATGTTTTTATGTAGTTAATTAATTGTTATTTATTGGTCTATTCTTCATCCTCACTATTCTCTTCCTCTTTTTCAATATCGTCATCTTCAATCAATCTCAAACTTCCATCCTCCATTTCTAAAATACTCCAAGTTTCTTTATGCTTACCATCACTTGGAATAAATTCTACTTCTACTTTCTCAGGTTTAGTACCTTTAAAACCAGTCACTACTCCTTGCTTTAATTCACCGTTATCCTCGGTAACAAATCTAATTTTGTTTCCACTTGAGATAGTTTGAATTCCTATTTCTGTTTCCACTTCAATTGATTTGTACGGAGCCTTTTTAACATCGATCATAAAATAATCATTTCTCCTTTTCATTTTAATTTTTGTTTTACTACTTACTACTTACTCAATTTTTCCTTTCTTTTTAATCCCTTTCTTTCTTCTTTTTTCTTTCCTCCTTCAACCCTCCATTATTATATTAGTATTCTATATATTTGTCAAGGGTGAATTTTATTTTATTTATTTTTATTTTCACCCTTGATTATACCTTACTTAACAATCTGACCAATCATATTATCTTAATTCAACCAAATATTTAATAGTAGTTTGTTCTTCTTTATAAACTATAATCTCATCATTTCTAAGCATACTTCCTGCATGAGCATGTAGACAATTTGCATCCTTACAATATTTTTGTAACAATTCATAGTTAAAATTATGATATTGACTATCAAAAGAATGTACATCATAAGGTTTGCCATATGCTACATCATATAAACTCATAAATGCAGAATTAGAATTACCTCCTGCCCAGTATGAACCATGATAAGAAGTATAACCAAATGACTTTCTGGCTTTAGGTGCAAAATAAATACCATATCCAAACATTTTGCCTGTGATTACAGCAGATGGTCTTAAAACTAATCCTGAATTAATAATACTCCACCAATTCTCGTTTCTCGATCCATGCCATAACAACTTTTTATTATTTATTTTATTATTCTGTATAAACTCATCAAATTTATTCTGTGTCTTAATATTAATAACTTTCCATGCTTGATAAAATTTATCACTAATACCACCAAGATTTTTCTTAATTAATTCTTTTTCATCTTGAGTAATCTCTTCAAACCGTAATCCTAATACTTCTAATATTGTTTGATTAGGTTCTCCATATGTATCATCTACATCTTCTTTAACAATTGAATGTTGAACAACTTGACCTTTCATTACATCAAGTAAATCTTGTTCTCTTAAAATTATTTCACTAAAATCTTTATTGTTTTTTGCCAAATAATCTTTAACTTTTCCCATTTTTCTAGGAATAGTTTTAAACAATTCTACTAAGATTTTATTAAATAATTCAATATCATTTGTATTAATTAGATTATTTAATATTAATTGTGCTTCATCAATCATAACTTGTGTTACAGATGTTGAATTAATAATATAATTATCTCTAATTGCTTGTCGTGCCATTGATTGTAGTCTTGTTACAATTTGTGCTATAGATGGATTATTAATATCAAGATATTCTTTTTTCTTTTCTTTAATAACTGATTCTGCAACTAATCTAGTATTATCCACATAACCCTTCTTTATCTTGCTTTTTAGAGTAGAATCCCATTTACCCATATGATATCTTTTTGTTTGATAACCACTTACACCAATTCGTCCATATTTTGCAATAAAATATTCTTCGCCATCTGGAATTAGTTCGTAATATTTATTATTATTTGCATTAGGTTCTACTTTAACTAAATATATAGAATTTTTCATGTACCACCTCCTATAAATAACAAACTAATATTTCTACATCAATATCTTCAAATACTTCTTCAATCATTTCCTTTACTGATTCCCAATTTAACCTGTCTAGTCCACATCCCAATAAAGGTACAGCAACTTTTTCAATTTCTAAATCTGCAACCTGTTCTACCATATCTGCCAATGCTTCTCTCAAACTATCATAAGTAGGTTTATGATATGCTTTTCTTTTAGTAACAAGATTAAAAACATTATCAATTAAAATTGCACAATTTTCAGTAACAGTATAATCATAAATGCCTTTTAATTTTTTACGCATATTATATAACTCATTAAATTTAACTGCTATTCCAGCACCTAAAGCAAAATCTCCTGAAATACAATGTGCAAAATAATAACCATGTGGCACTGAAAATAAATCCCTTTGTTCTTCTTTTAAAATCATAATATTTTCTCCTTTTAATTTTTTATTTATTATATTTATACTTTGCTTATTTTTTAAATCAAGGGTAAATACTTAATACCCTTGATTAACTATCCTAATGAATTCATCTTCTTCAATAACTTGTATTCTATCTTTAATTGCTTTGTCTACTTTACTACTACCTTTAACACTTCCTACAATTAAATAATCAAGAGATTTAGCATAACCTGAAGCAAATTCTACACCTAATCCTTCTAATAATGATTTGAGTTCGTCTTTCTTATAATGTGCAAAACTCCCAGTTGCATAAATCTTCTTTCCACTAAAGAAATTATCAGAAATGTTAATTTTCTTCTCTTCATCCTTAACAACATTAACAACATTTAACAATTCAATAAACTGCTCCATATTATCTTTATCTTGAAAATAAGAATAAATACTCATTGCTGTAGTTTCACCAAAATCTTCAATGCCAATAAAATTACGATATGAATTAGTTGCATTTAAAAAAGCATTAATATCATTATTAAAATGTTTTTCTAATCTTTTAGCACTACCAAATCCTACATTTTTAATACCCAATGATGCTATAAATGAACACATTTTAATATTTTTAGAATTTTCTATTGCAGTTATCATCTTGTTAAAAGATCGAATTCCAAAACCTGAAAGTGATATAATCTCCTTCTTAAATCTTTCTAATTTAAAAATATCCATATAACAATTAATAAAACCTTTATCAATGAATACTTCTAAAGATGCTTCGCCAATATCACTAATATTAAAACATTGCTTACTAACAAAGTGTTTTAATTTTTTAAGTAACTTTGCATCACAATCAGGATTAAGACAGAATAAATCATGAGTATTTACTACTTTTCTTATTTCTACCTTGCCTTTACAAGTTGGACATTCAGTAGGTATTTTCTCTGTTCCACTTCTTGTAATATTGTTTTCAATTGCAGGAATAACTTTATTCCTTTTTGAAGTTTCAATATCATCACCATTGCCTAATTTTAACTTCCAAAATCTATCTAAATTATGAAGTGTTGCTCTATTAACATCAGTGCCTTCAATCTTGACAGTTTCAAAAATTCCTGTTCCAACAATTTTTCCAAATCTACTTGTGTTCCATTCAGTATAAAGGTATTTCGTTTTATGCCAATCATCCTCAAACTTAAAACTTACACTACCATTATAATGATGGTTTGTCTTGCCTAGTGATTCTGCATGTTTAATATCATTGAAGGTTAATACTAGACCATCTATCGGATAATCAAAAGTAGGGATATCTTCTATAATTTGATTAATTGTTTCTTCAAGATTATCTTTATTAATAATCCAATATTGAACAACATCAAATCCTTGTGATTTTAACCATTCTAATTGTTCTATTTTAGTTTCAAATCTATTACCTTTGAGAATATTAAAAGCACAGAATTCAATATTCCTATCCTTACATACTTTTGAATCAAGCAATCCCACTGAGCCATTTGCTAAATTTCTAGGATTGGCATACTTATCTTCTTGTTTTGCAATCTTAGAGTTTAATTCATTGAATGAAGAGTATTTCATATAATTCTCACCAACAATTTGAATCTCATTTTCATCATCAATTGTCAATGGAATATTTTTAATACTATTTACATTATGTGAAATATCTTCACCAATATTTGTTTCTGAATCTCCTCTGGTTGTAAATTGTTTAAATTGTTTTTGGTAAGTAAGTTTGCCTGTTCCACCATCAATTTTTAACATTAATACACCTTGCTTATCACCCAACCATTTTGTTAATTTAGGTATTTCTTTGATCTTGTCAAGTGAAAGTAAAGGAATATCATGTTGTACTTTTGGTAGATTAGATACTACTTTATATCCTGCTCTTTGCGTTGGGGAATTAGATAAGATGACATTTTCTGATTCTTCTAATGATTTTAATTCATCAAATAAAATATTATACTCACGATTTTCCATGATAGGTGAATTTAAATTATAGTAAGCATCACACGCTTTGTTTAATAGTGAAACTAATTCTTGAATGCGTTTAATATTATTCATATGTAACCTCCTTCTCAATTTCTATTCACATTATACCATTTATATTACCATTCTGTCAACTATTATTTTCATTTTACCATTACTTTTTTCTCATTCTATAACATTCAGGATTATCTTCAGTAACATAAATACATCTAGGGAATTTAAAATATTTACATCCTTCAGGTCTTCAAGATTTCTTCTAATTGCCAAACAGTATCTTTCTTAAATGAATAATCAACAAAATAAATTCTCTCATTATTTTCAATTTTATCTAGTGGTAATTGCATAATATAATCTACTTCAAAGAAATTATCTTTATTATAATTATTTTCATATTGTGCTACTATTGAACCTGCACATCTACCATCTAGATCATTGTGATAAAAACATTTCAAAATAAATTTCCTCCTATTATTATTTTATATTTTTAATTATTATAGGTTACTTGTTGATAGCATCTTACATTTTTCCAATAATCGTTTATACTCATTTATTAATTCTCCAAAAGTGTCAAATAAATTTTTAACTTCTTCTCTAGTTAATTCATTGCCATTTAAAAATGAGTAATATAAACTATAAAATTCTTCAGGCTTCATTACCATATTATTTTCCTCCTTCTTATTCATATTTATTTAAAACACTCTCACATCTTCTCTTTTACAATAACAACAAATAGGCATAACATTGTATTGTAATTCATTTAATGTTAAATTACTATCAATATAAACAACTTTTGAACATCTCCAACTTCTTGAATTATCTATCGGTTTAATCCAAACAAAATATCTATCGTCTTCTAATAATAAATTAATTTCTTCTTTGCTTCTTCTAAATCTCTTTACATTCTCTTTGTTTTTATTATATAAATCATCAAATAACATAGAAACCTTATTATAATTATTAGAAAATATTCCAATATTATTATTTTTAATAGGTGAATTATTATCTTCTGGGAACATATTTAATATATAATCTGTAGATAGTAAATTCCAGTCAAAATCCAATGCCTCATAATCAGAATAAGAATCTCTTAGTATATAAACAACACCATTTTTATTTTCTATATTCATTGAACCATCGTCAAGATTTGTACCTGATATTTGGTATCTATATTTATCTAATAATTCAATTAACTCTGTTCTAAATTTTATAAACTTTATGTATTCTTGCTCTATATTTATTTTTTCATTCTTCTTATTTAATTCATCTATTAAAATTCTTAAATAATTCTCATCCTTTATACCTGCTATACTCATACAAATCCATTTATTAATATATTTATTTTCCTCTTTAGATAATTCGTCCCATTTTTCAGAAATTTCTTCTAATATTTCTGATATTGATTTAAGTTCTTTCTCACTTTTTCTAATGTTAATTCCAATTTGAAATAATGATTTTTCAATTTGTTCTAAATTACATTGATATGTATTGTTTATTTTTTTAAATATCTTATCATTTTGCATAGTTTTTTCCTCCATTTCGTGACAAATTCTTTCTTTGGATATGATATTTGTTTTTATAAAGTCTTTAAAATCAAGGGTTTAAAAATTTTCTAGTTGTTAGTTATTTTTATTTTTGTAATACTATCATACAGTCATGCTTAATTACATCTGCCCAATCAACATTCCTTGGGATATTTAATTGTCTATTTTTAAGTATAATACTAAAATCAAATACTTTTTCAAAGCCAATATTCTCAGCTATTTCAATTAAATATTTAGCAGTTGGAATTTTTACTTTACATACATTACTACTATCTCCTATTACTAAACAATAATGACCACCTTTTTTTAGCACTTTATATATCTCTTTAAAATGCTTATACATATCTATAAAGTATTGGTAAGTAGTTCTTGCTCTTATTTTATTCTGATTTCCACTTGCTTTATATTTAATGCCACTAAATATATCTAAAATCTGTTCATCTAATGAAGTAACCCCAGTTTTACCTATTTCTTTATATATATGACTTGGGAATCTTTCAGTACCAATTTCTTTGCTATAAAGTGAAAGTCTGTCTTCATTATTCTTAACCATATCTAACCAATGCAATTCAAGTTTCGATGACCATATATAATCAATTGCATTAATATATGGTGGTGAAGTAACGATTAAATCAACATTAATATTAGGTAGAGATTTTGCATCATTACTAATAATTTCAGCATATAAATTATTTATATTTAATAAGTTTAACTCATTTATAAAATTTATCATATAATCTATGTATTTATTACAATAAGATAAGAAACAATCATAAACTTCTTCTTGTGTCCATATTTTATCATCGTTATATTTTGATCTCTTAGCAGTAAGAATTTGACCATCACCTAATTTAGAGCATTTTCTTACAGTAGAAGCAAAAACAACTAAGAAAAAATTTTTAAATACAGTATCAGGGATATTATCTATTACACTTCTTAATTTAGATAAAGCGATAATACATGCATTATCAAACCAAAATTCTAATGCATCAAAATTTATTAAAGGTTCTGTATATTTTACATCTTTACTTTGTTTTAATATTCTCATAGCAACTTTTTTAAGATTATGAATATCTTTAATTGGATATCCTTTTACACTTGCAATTAATCTAGCAAAAGGCGAATTATCAATACCAAGACATTTCTTCCCTTGATATAATGATTCAACAAAGGTAGTTCCAGAACCACAAAATGGATCTAAAATAATATCATTTTTATTTGTTGAATATTTCTTAATTGCCCATCTTGGTAATTCATTAATAAATTTTGCTGGATAAAAACACATATTATGAATATTACGTTTATTTGATTTATGTATATCTAGTAAACTTCCACTAAGAATATCTAATGGTATATCACCATGTATTTTAATTATATTAACCGTTATTATAAACACCTCATTTTTATATTAGTATTTTAGTAATCGAAACAAAACCGTTATTTTATTATAATATTTATACTACATATAGTGATATATATTTATTAATATACTATATGTAGTATACAAATCTATTCTTCCACAATTTCCACTTCTTCATCAAACACATACGCCCAATAATCACCCTTTTCATGGATAAATATATCATCTATTTCCCACAAACTATCATTAACATCAATTTGTCCTATTGATTCTTCTAATTCTTCATTAGTTAATTCAAATAATCTTTTTGCTTCAACAATATCACCAATTTTATGATTAGAAATACTATCGGAATTAATTTTTAATATCTTTACTTTCATATGTAATTTACTCCTCTTCATCCCATTCATTTAAAATATCAAATGCTTCACCATAACCAGACCAATTATCTACTCCTGCACATCTAAGTGCTTCAAGAAAATTGCTATTTTTCACTAATTCTTCATATTCTGCTTTTGTGATAGTTACTGTTTCTTTACTCATATATATTCTCCTTTTTATTATTAATATCTATTTGTATTAGTACAATTATTAATTGCTTCAATTAAATCTTTGGCAACCACAAGATGACTTTCTCCATTAATTTCTATCCATATCATATTATCTCTATTCCAGTGACTTAATACTACTAATTTAGGCATATCCTTTTTAATTTCAAGATTATTATTATATGTTTCCACTTCACAATTTACTTTTATCACTTATTTTTCCTCCTTTAATATTTTTAAATTAAAATCTCAAATGCCATGCGTTCATTGCTCCACTCAATGCACCATTATCACCAAACATTAACCATCCACAGAACATAATAAATGCAGTAGTAATTAAATGTGATACTTCAATATTACCTACAACTTTTGTGTTTAACAATTCTTTCATAATATAATCTCTCCTTTTATTTTTTATTTAAAATCATTATCTTCTAAACTAGAATATCTAATTAAAAATTCTTTCAGTGCTAACTTTACTTCATCAATACTATTAAACCTTCCAGCATCAAATACAGGTATTTCATATGCTTTTGCTATTCTTAAACCTTGACCTGTTCCTCCTTTCCCTTTACCTTTTTCAGTCCAACATATTACAAAATCAGAAGGAGTACTTAAGTCCCATCCTAAAAGTTGATGACCATTACGTGCTTGTAATTTTTTCGCTCCATCTTTTAAATTATGCCAATACGGATGAAATTTTTCTGCTAATTCATATGCTTTTATATCATTGACAATTAATTTAGAATCAGAACCTTCAAAATTTTTCCAAGGTAAATATATTTCTTTCTTACCATTGACTTTATCTGTCCCATTTTCGAATGAAATATCCGCACCAGGAGCATGACCACTTCTTAAAATAATTCCTTTTGTTGCTAAAAATTTACCTACATTTTCAAATAATTTTAATATTTCAGAAGGTGTTTCTCTTGAACCAATTCCTGCATAGTAATTCAAATTAATTCCTCCTACATTAATCTTATTTTCTGATATTTTTCTTTAACAGCATCACATACTAAACCTTTTTTAATACTTTCTATTGTACTACCAAAATCCCATATTTCATTTTCTCTATCTAAATATTCTAAAATAAAATCTTTATATGCTTCATCATATTTAACTTGATATTTTAATTCTTCGTTATCTTCAGTTATTGTTACTATTGAATTTAATTTTATCTGTTCTATAATATCAATGCATTCAATTATAAATTTTTTATTCATGTATATTTCTCCTTTTACTTTAATATTTTATAAATTTATTTTTAACTATTCTACAACATCTCTATTCAATCACTTCAATCCTAATTTTTTTACTACATAAATTATACATTAAATCTTCTACGTCTTGTTCGCCAATTTTATAACCCCTGCTATAATAATGCCAATCACTATCTTCATCTACATTATCATCTTCATAATACTTTACAATGCCAATTATTTCATTAGATTGTATTTCTTTTTCTCTGAGATATTTATAAATAAATTTATTAATTAATGATTCAATTGAATCTAAAGTTTCTTCATATCTTCCATCACCAACGCTATCATTAGATATATAAAATTTAAATAATTCACCTTTATACTCTGCTTCACCATTAAAATATTTATATATCATATAATCTTGACCATGATTACTTGAATCTGCTTGAACATTATGTTTTTCTTCAATAATTTTTACTTGATATTTTTCTTCTAGGATTTTAATTGCTTCTGTAACAATTTCATCTAATTGTTCTTTTAAATTAAAACAATTAATTTCATCGTTTAAACATTTTCTTTCTGCATCATATCCAGTGTATTCTTTTTTGCAAACAGAACATCTAAATATATTTTCCATAATTATAATCTCCTTTTAGCCTATTCAATATCACTCAAACTTTGCCACATAATATTTTTCAAATCTCCATCAAAAATAACTACAACAGGATATTCAAATTCTTTAGGTTTAACTCTAACATCTCCATCGTATTCTTTTGGGTCTACTAAATCAACATCTTCAATATCATCAATATTATCATAATTAATATCTAAACAATTTGCATCAAAAAACTCATACCATGATTCTTTATCATTATTAAATAAATGTTCTTTTTCAATCCATTCTGTATTAATATAACTATAAAATATTTCAACTTCATTATATAATCCCTTTACAAGTTTAAAATATTCTTTATAATTATTAACTTTCGCAAAATATGTATTTGGATATTTTTTATTTGGTATCCATTTTGTTTTCATATGTAATCCCCTTTTTATTCATCACAAATCTTATCATTTGTTTAATTTTTTATTTCTTCCCATTTTTCTTGATTGCCACAAGGACAATAATCAGAAAATCTAATTTCTTGTAATGTTTCTTCTGTAACAATACAATGCTTTAAATTTTCCTCGTCTAATTCTGGACATTTTTGAATACATATATATTTTTTCATAATTTATTCTCCCTTCTCTTTTTCACATAATTTCTCATGAATATTACAAGCAATGCTAATATATTCTACTATTTCATTTAATTTTTCTCTTACACCTAATTGATTTGCTAATTCTTCAGCAAATCTTTGATATTCTTCCCATGTGATATTAGAAATGAAGTTTTTAACTATTTCTTCATCATGCTCTAAATCAATTGCCATTTTTATAACTAATTCTTTAAATTCATCAATTGCAATATTGATATTTTCTTCTCTTTGTTCTTTATTCATTTCTGTAAATTTTATAAGTATAATTTACTCCTTCAAAATATTATTCCATAAATCTAATACTATTATCTTCTAATCTAATCTTATCACCCACATTTTCTTTTTCACCACAATGTTCACAAATTAATGTTATACTATCCTTATCCAATTCTAATACTTCTGGATTAACTATTCTTAAATAATCTTCCTCAAATTTAATCTTGGCATTTGCAATAAATTTAACATTATGCCATATTCCTTCATCTTCACACTTATTGCAAAACAGATAACCGTCATCATAAGTCTAAACATATTAATTTTCACTCCCTTTTATTTATTATTATTTTATCATTTTGTTAATTAATTGTCAATATTTATTTTACCTTATCTTCATACCATTTAATCCAACCATATAACTTTTATTAGTTATTGGGCATGTTATAAATGCTAATAATTTTGATTCTACTTTAGTTCCATCTTCTAATATTTCATCACCATATTTAATAATATGTTGTTCTCCACAATCATAGCATTTATATGTTTCTTCTAATGGTTGTTTATTAGATAATTCTTCATCAGTAATTGCAAACATAGTTTATATCTCCTTTCTAATATTTTAACTAAAACTAAAATTTTAATACTAGATATAGCATTTTATCTAGTATATTCACTGTATCTAGTATTTTCATCATTTTATCTATCTAATAATTTTACCAGTTTTAAAATCAACCTTAAAATCAATAGATGTTGTATCTAATATTTGATAATTTTCTTTTCTGTAATCAATCTCAGTATTACAATAGGGACAATTTTCAAATTCGTCTTGAATTGATTCATAGAATATATTATTACAATCTAAACATTCAACTTTATTAATATCTATTGAAACTTTACTATTCATATTTTCCTCCTAATAATTAACACACTTTAGTATCCACTCTGGTACATTCATAAACTCTTTAATTTTATCTATATTACTTTCATCTGGAAATGAACAATATTTCTTCTGATCTCCCATATTAGCAATATGTTCTTTTTCATTATTACTAAGTATTAAAAGTATTGGTTCTTCGGTAGAATTGTAATATGTATTGCCGATTTTTGCATCATATATCTACCATCCTTTACCCTATTATTCCTTAACCAATTCATAATTCATTTCAAAAGTGTTCTTATCAACAACTCGTAATCTTTCTCCTTTATCACCTACAATAATATAATCTCCTTCTTTTACATCATATTCGGTTTCTATTGTTCTAATAAAAGGTATTGGTTCTTCATATACAATTTCCAATTCTCTTTCTTCAGGATAACAATCTAATTTTCCTTCGTCATTTTTGATAAAATTCAAACATTCTTGTTTTGTTTCAAATTCTTTACAATAATAATAAAATCCTGAATACTCAATTGTCCATCCATCTTCCATGCCTAGTTTAAATATTTCTGCTTGAATATTATCAGGTATTCTTCTATATTTTTTCATGTGATTTCTCCTTTAATTAATTTTCATCTAATACTGTTCATCTATAACTGTAATAGTAGGCATAATATTTTCTACATATTGTAATGAGTCACGCTATTTGGCGGTGATTCTTTTACCGCCAATTTGCGTGGGTGGTAACAACATATAGAACCAAATCAGATTTAATTGTTTCTGTAATATATCTAAGAATTTCGGATATATTTTCTCTTCGCTGTTAAATTCTAATTTGTATTCATATTTTGGCATATAGTTAATCCTCCTTTTAATAAACTTTATACTACATCTAGTATACATATAGTATTTCAATCTAATAATTCTACTTCATCTTCGTCTTTATTTTCATTAAAACCTTTGTTCAACCAGTCGCAATATTTTTTACATTCTTCTTTACTTGTAAATCCAATATAACTATTATATTTCACTTGAATATCTTCAATCTCATCAGGATTAAATACTTCAAAAACATAACTAATCTCTAGTTTGCTATATTCTTTATCATAATCACCACTATCGTATACAGGAGTAACTACAAATTTCTTATCATACTGATTACTTTTATATAAATTAAGAGTAATTATATTTGTCTTTGTAGGACTATATTGAGAATAATATTTTTTACATTTACAGTCTTTTTGAATTGTACTTTTATCTGGTGCAGTATATGTAATTTGTCTTTTTTCATCACATAAGTTACATTTTTTATCTAGGTAATGTTTTTGTTCAGCAATCCATAAAACCATTTTATCTTCATAAGGAGATAAAATTTCTGAAAATTTCTTATTATAAAATTCTCTTGTAATCCTACTCTCAATATCTTTCTCTTTATATTCTAATGTTCTTTCACGATCTTCAATAGAGTGTATTCTATCTTGTAACTTTTTATTTTTTCCTTTTAATAACTCATTTTCTTCTTTAATACCTTCAATTTCTAATTTCACATTCTCTAATAGAGCATCTTTCATTTTTTGTTGATACTCTATTAATATTTCATCTGCTACACTTGGTTCATAGTAAGGCGGTTCTTCATAATAATCATACATATTTTATTTTCTCCTTTCTTATCTATTTGCCCAATTAACTTCGATATTATATTTATCACATAATTTTCTAAAATCATTTAATCCTACACAGAATTTACCTTGATGCATTCCAAAATCCCAAATACCTAAATTACTTTTATAATCATCAACAAATATTTCTGCAATTGAACCATCATAATCTATAAATCCACCACATTCAACATTATCAGCAAAATCTTTCCCATTCATTAAATCATATATATTATATTCTGTTGGGTATAGATTTATAAATAATTTATCTTCTTCTGAATAATCTCTAATATCAACTTCTATGTAACCATTTCTTAAAAAGAAATATATCTCACCTCTAATTGTTTTTTTTTGGTTTTTATATTCTCCTTCATATTCATTAGATTCAGATGATTCTTCTATTTTTAGTTTATTAAGCATATTATTTTCTCCTTTTTATGTATTTTTATTAATTAACTATTACTCTTCAACAATCTGAATTGCATTAACAGTTTCAGGTGAATATTCCATAGCAAGTAGAAAATTTTTAAACTCATCTACTAAAAACTCAAATTGATTCTTATCAAGAAATACAGCAGTTGTAGTAGTTTTAATTAATCTATTTTCTTGACCAAATTCATCTGTAAAAGCAAAGTCAATTTTTAAATTTGATTCTTTTGTATCCATATGTATTTTCTCCTTTCTTAGTTTTATTATATATTTATTTTATCGTTTTGTCAAGATATATTTTAATTATGAGTATTAACCAATTCACTCAACCTAACACTCTGATAATTATCTATCTCAGTGTAATATATCCCATCTTTACATGACATTAATTCTCTCTTAACCGTCCTTTGACCTGATTGATCATAAACATAAATACCATAATTCTTTTCATCTACAAGTTTAAAATCTATTCTTAGTGGACACCTTGAAGATTTATTTTTAATTTTATAAACCACTAAAAGAAATCTTTGACTATTACTACACCATAATTGCTCACTATCATAATATGGTATTTCATAAAATAATCCATCAGTAGAATATTTATTTTTAGGCAATCTTGGTATGTCGAAAAAATCATCAGATATGATTGTACCTAATATTCCAATTCCTGCTTCATATATTCTCTTTTCTTTGTCTGATAGTATGGTTATTTTTGGTTGTTCTGTTTCTAAGTAATTTTTAATTGTTGGATTCATGATTCACTTCCTAACTAATTTTATTTCTAATATAAATCTCTAGATAATCCTCTTAATAATAGTTTTACATTATCTATCTCCGACAACCCTTCAATTGGTTCTAACATATCTTTTATTTCATTAACTCTTGATTCTATTTCGTCTAAAATATTTATTGTTTCATCTTTTGTTACATATATAAAATTGTATTCTATTGATTCTTCTTTTGTGTATAAATTATTTTCTATATCTTTTCTGTATCCCATAAAATATTTCACCTCCTAACTTACTACTAAATTAGAGTTTTTTAACAACTTACCTCGGACAATCTCTATTAATACCACCATTTCTTTCTACTCTAACTTCTTCTGGTGTAATACCATTTCCGATAATTTCAATTCGTCCTTCATCAAACCACTCAGTACCATTTACTTTCCCATCTACACATTTTGGTGAAATTCCATATTGTGCACAACCAATAAATAATTAATCTTACCAATAATAATCCCTTCAAATCCAGTGATTTTGTCTTTTGCTTCTTTACCTAAGTTTTTCATAATATTTAATCTCCTTTTTATTATTTTTATTTTTTATTTTACTAATCCTTTTAACTTCTTCTGACTACTCTTAATTATTGCCTTTGTATAAGCAATATCAATTCCTTTATCCATATCATACTCATCACTCTCCATACACTTTGCCACACCTTTACATCCATCATCAAGAATGACAATTGTAGTATTACCATTGATTATTAGTTTATATGATTCATCTCCTGAATCAGTTATTTGATTTATTATTTCGTCATTATGTGTTATTTCCCAATTAATTTTATGTGGTATCATCTTATAAATATAAACTTTATTTTTTGGTTTTATTTCTACTTCTTTTTCTTCCTTAACTTCATCAGTTTTAATATTAACTATTTCATATTTATCAATTCCATAACCAAAAACTCTATTTCCTAAACAATATTCCTTTAAATTATCTTCTAATATGTAGTTTGTTACAACTTTATTTTTATTAATATCTACTGTTTTGTAAAATTGTTTTGAATCATAAAAATAATCTTCACATATTTCAATTTTTAAACCATTTGACAATTCTACAATATCACCTAATTTTGCATGAACTTTTTCTACACATTTCTCACAAGTATCATCTATAAACTCTACATTGTCAACTCTAAAACACAATCTACCGTTATCATCATTTATACTATCTAATATTTTATCATCAAATTTTATAGATAATCTATTACCACTACCTTCAAAATCCCATCTAACAATTCCTGTCTGATTAATATATTTTTCTAAATCTTTGTAATCATCTCTGATAAAACCTTCAGTGTTAATAATTTTAACTTTTTTACCTTTGTGATTTGTGTTTAAATTCATAATATTATTCTCCTTTTTCTTAACTTCTTCTTCTTCTTCAATTATCTCAAAATAATTTTCAAATTCATTAGGTTCAATGCCAAAACCAATTCCATTACCCATACACATAATTACTTTATCATTTACCTTTGTGATTTCAAATTCCATACCAACACAATCAAAACCATACTTTTCAATTACCTTTGTTTGTTTACATTTCATTCCTACTTCAATTTTCATATTATACATTCTCCTTTTCGTATATTTATTTTATCATTTAATTAAATACTATAATGTAATTCTTTTGCTTTTGCCCATTTCATTAAAAACTTTTCTTCTTCCTTATTAATTAATCTATTTGCATATCCTTTTGCTTGAACAATAGAGTTATCTTTTATTTCTACTGTAACTAATGATTTATCTGATTCATCTACTGTTCTTAAAAATACAATTAATTTTTCATTATTTGCTACCTTATCTATATAATCTGCGACACAATGCGACAAATTAACCCCTTCGTCAACTATATTCATACTTGATTCAGGCAATACAATACAAAATTCTCTATCTTTATACTCTAAATGTTTAAAATTGTCTACTATGTCAAGTAACATTAATTCCTGTTTATGTTTTTCATATAAAGTTACTTTTAAAGCAATAATGTCATGTTCAGTTCTTAAATATTTAGGATGTTTTTCTTTAACTCTATCATACAATTTAACTTGCATTTGTAAATAATCATTGTATTCAATTAATGTATTTTTATCAAATTGACTAATCCCTTGAGAATATAAATCAATAGAAATATAATCAATAAATCTATTAAAATCTAATGAATATGTATTAATTAAATTTAAGAACATTTCATGATTTGGTTTAATAACAGCATTATATTTATATCCTTCTTCTAAAAACATTTTAACACTAGATTTGCAAAATCTATCAATAAATATTTTAGCATTATTAAAATTTATTTCCTTTTCAATAGTAGTTGCAAGTTTTAATATATGATCAAAATAACTTCTATTTGTTCTAGATTCTTGACATTTATCATAGCAATATTTAAACAATTTAACATTATTTTTAAATGCTTCTTTCCAAGAATCTATTTTGTACTTATCAACGCAAATTCCATGTTGATACATTTTTTGCATATCTGTATTGCTAACTATTTCAATCATTTTCTCTATCATTTTTTCAGGACTTCCTTGCCACCAAACGACCTTATCTAGTTTCTCAAATTTATCCCAATATATTGATTGAAAAAATCCACGTAATTTTTCTTTGGATAGAGTATCAATATCTTTAGTTTTATTATCTTGAATATAAAATTGATTTTGACTAATTAAAAATACTAAATTCTTATCTGTAGTTGTAGTTTTCTTGTGTATCACAAAATCAATATTATTTTGTAGAATCACATTATATGTAGTTTTTGCTTTTTGTTTTTGTTGAATCTTTTTTTGTTTTGTTTTTTCTCTTACTTCTGATATATCTATAACAAAATCTTTAACACTTACCGCTGTAACACTCACCTATTTATATTCCACCTTTCTTTTTTAAATATATCTTTTTCTGAAATCATGACCAAAACAATA
>Ga0209728_1001044_pt1 | contig 18616 bp, 21 predicted proteins | sample RifGroD1_FD_183997 | JGI IMG/M metagenome (GOLD analysis project Ga0209728, IMG submission 183997) | Groundwater microbial communities from Rifle, Colorado, USA - Groundwater D1 (SPAdes) (version 2) | ecosystem: Environmental > Aquatic > Deep subsurface > Groundwater | place: Rifle, Colorado... | reverse complement strand
TAAATGAAAGTTAAAATCTTTCAGGCAGTTCTTTGAGATAAGAAGAATTGTTCCAGTGGAGGAAATTATGGGTGTAACAAACTTTCCAAATGGCATTACATGTGATACTTCCAGAAATAGATCTATGGCAGCTGGATCTACGGTTCCTACATCTGGCGTTGCTGGATACAATCCTGGATGTACATTTACTAAGACTAATGTAGCTCTTGGACAGGCATCTCAATGGATAAATATGGGCACTGCTGCATCGTGCTTGTTTGTTCCTGTTGGTCCAACTTATGGCTATGGCATCAAGTCAGCTGAGAGGTCAATTGCTTCTGCCGGCGGTGACACTACTGAAGTAATTACTCGTAGTGGATTGATTCGCTCTACAGATGTAGCCATTGTTAATCATGCAGTATCTGACGATACCGATCAGATAGTTTCCGCTATTACAGCTGATAGTGCAATCACTATTGTTGGTAGTGCAGATCCTAGTACTGCACATGCTTATAGTTATGCTTTGTTGCAAAATAGATGTACTCCAGCTTGGGATATTGTAGCTGCTGGTACGTATACAACTACTGGTGGTTCTCCATCATTTGGAATTGCAATATCTGGTGTTCTTGTAACTGATATTGCTTTTGTTAATTATGCATCAACTGATGATACTGATGTTGTTAGTGAAGTTATTTGTGCAGCTAATAATATTCTTGTAAGATGTTCTGCTGATCCCAGCACTGTTCATAGTCTTCACTATGTTGTTATCAGGCCTCGTGGTACGTTTAAGCCCAGTCATTATATTGCTTATGCAGGTTCTCATACTACTGTTGGTGGAGCAGCAGCTGAAGCAGTTACGATCTCTGGGGCACTTGCCACAGATATTCCCATCGTCATTTATAATACTACCAACGATACGGATAGCATTTTGAAGGTTGTGATGACTGCTGATACTATGACAGTCACTTGCTCGGCTGATCCTTCAACTGCACATGCATTTAGTTATATGGTACTTCGGGCATATTAAAAAAGAACTTGTAATAATAAGGGAAACTTTATTATTACAGGTTTTGTATTAATATAAATGTTCCTTTAAGCATGATTATCATATAGGAGAATATTATGAGTATGATTATTCCTAAGCAAACTGCAGCAGCTACCGAGAGGCATTATTTTCCTGCACATTCTCTGCCAAAGACTGTTACGGTTGCTGGTATTCTTGTAGCAGAAACTATTGCAGTGAATGTACTTGATGATGCTGGTGTAGCTTTGGCTCTTTATGATGAGTTTGGTGCAGCCGTAACTATGACCGCAACATCGCCGCCGCTGAAGATCGACAGTCCCATCACCCTGCAATTCGTAAAGGGTGTAACTGCTAATGCTGTTGGTGTGCAACTGGTGGATTGATGACTGTTGCTAAGAGTATATTCAAGAGCATCTTTAAAGGATATGGCCATGGATTCGCTGGTGGTGAAGGTAGCGGGCCAGATCAAGCGAATCTCCTAGCATGGTATCGCACTACAATAGACGATGGCAAACTCATTGCCTATGCCCCTCCGTCAAGTCACATCACACAGCAAGTAAAGAGTTCCGGCTTCTTCGGCGCGGGTAGCGCCACAGTAACCGGCCTATTGACCACCGACACCATCACCGCCACCGGAGACGCTCCGACATGCAGCGTGGCTGGTACATTGACGTTTCCGGGGCCTGATTGCTGGGATATCTGGGTGCATCGGGATGGCGTGCTGTGGGCGTACTGGCCGGGGATAAATGTCGGCGGCACAGTTGAGTCCGATCAGAGCGGCAACGGGCATAATCTCAAAGCACTCGTAGGTACAACAATAACAGAACGCCTCGACGGATCAGGAACAAGTTTCAGCAACGAGCAAAGCGATTCGATTTTGTTCAAGCTGCCACCCGATGCCAACGGCAGGGTATCGGCTCTTTTTGTTGGAGATTCAATAACTGTCGGGGCATACGCCTCGGCTGATTTGGCGTTGTGTCCAGACCTGGGAGCAGCCGGGCAGATACGGAATGCCATGCAGGCGCGTCTTGGGAACGGTGGTGAGGGGTATATTGGGTTGTGGCGGCCAGAGTGGGTAAAGACTGGAGTTTGGGCAGCCTCGACGGATTGGGGGCCTTTTGGGAATTGTTGGCTGGCAGAAAATGACGTTGCTAAAAAGTTTACGTTGTCCGGGATTATTGGGGATAATATAGATATTTTTTATCTGGCTTCTGCTGGAGTTGGAACAGCAACATGTTCCATTGATGGCGGCGCAGCGATTGACCTTATACCTGTTGCTGGATCAAACGTGACACGCAGATGGAGTTTATCGTTAGGAGATGTCGGAGAGCATACGGTGGTAATATCAGCCCCTGCGTCTGGCAAACTGTACCTGAGCGGTGCTGCGGTATATATAGGCAATAATGGCGCAGTGGTCCACAATCTAGGAAACAGTGGTAAATATTCCTACGATTTTTATCTGCGCGTTTCTGATAGATTCTCCATGACACTGTTTCTGGCCCCCAAAGTGGTATTCATCGGGGTGCTTGCAAACGACTATACCGGGCAGCAGACTCTAGCAATTTATAACACCAGGCTCACTGCTGTAGCCAGTACGTTTGCAGGTTGGGGGGCGGATATCTGCCTATGGGCACCGCCTGATCCAAATCTTGCACCACTCACAATCCCGATATCGAGCTATGAAAACGAACTCAACTCGATAGCCGTTGCCGGGGGGTATAGGTTTATCAGTATCCGTACTCTGTGGGGTAGCTATGCCGAGAACATATCAAGGATGCACGATACACAGCATCCCAACCTTGCGGGCCATATCGAGATAGCTGCAAACTTCCTAACAGCAACCGGGTCACACGCAAAGGCAGGCATAGACGGCCAATTCGACGGCGCAACCTTCCCGGTCGGCAACTTCCAAGCCCCACTCGGCGCGGAGTTCCAGATCATCCCCGAGTTCACCAACAATGCCAGTGTTGATTTGGCTACGCTGGTGCCGACAGCGAAGATCAGGATCGGCGACAGGGGCATGGTGGTCTACAGTGCGGACCTCGATGCTGCGGGGATTGCGCGGGCTGATCGGGTGGTTGGAGCGTAAATACAAAGGAGAAAATATGAAAAGATTCCTGTTTATTCTGCTGCTCATCTTCGTTGGTCCGTCGCTCGCCCTTGCCGCCCCTGGTTGGCAGCGCAATCTGACTGTCGAGTGGGGCTACGAGCCACCTGCTGATATGTCGCATACAGGCTTTAAGCTATATCAGGACGGTGTAGCAGTTTGTACCTGGGCTACGGCCATTGTTCGGATTGGCTCATGTGATGTCGTACTAACCAAGAAAGCTACCTCATTCACACTGACTGCTACTTTTGCCGATGGTCAGGAATCTCTGCACTCAGAACCATACGTCCTGAATGATTGGGGTCCGAAGCCGAGGATTATCTCGGTTACGCCGAAATGAAATTTAACATTACTTGGGGGAAGAGATGAAGAGACTTTTGGGAATAGCCTTAGCTGTTGGCCTGTTGACGAGTTGCACAATAAAAACAGCTGATTACACAATCAATCAGGGAGCTCCAGGTAACTGTGCTCCGCAAGTAGCTAGTCAATATGGAGTAAGTCCTGGTCAGAGTGGCGCTGGATCAACAAACTCCGGCGGAGCAGGAAATACGGTTATCATCATCGAGGATTCCAAACAAGATTCTAATGCTGACAGTGCGCTTGGGGCCTATGGTGGAACTGCTGCAACTGGGGCAATCAAGGACGCCTTGAGTAAGTGGACAAATGATATGCGACAGACTGACAGTAACAATCCGGCGACCACGACTACTACCACAACTACAACGCCAACTGCTCCAGTCTTTCCGGATACTCCGCCGACCGTTCCTACTGAAGAGATTGCTGAACCTGTTGAACCTGAAGGCCAGATTGAGGAGGTAGACTGATGTTCCGGCTTGCCTTGGTGATTGCTCTGCTTTGGGTAGTACCGGCAGGCGCAGTGACTATTCCGAAGTCTTTTGGTGAATGCTCTGCGCTGTGTGCTCAGTTTTTCCCGGGAGGATCTGTAACACCTCCGGTCGATCCGCCCGTCACACCACCTGTCACACCTCCGTCAGGTAATAAGATATTTCCACATCCGATTACGTTTGAACGATCCACCGATCAAGGCAATGGTTCAGCAGGGATTTTATTCAGAACTTTGCAGGCAGGTTCGGTTACTTATGTTTCAGTCAATGGTGAAGTTGCAAGACTTGGGGTTCCGTATAAAGGTGCTCCGGTATTCCTGCTGGCTAAGTCAGGCGATCAATACGCTAGACCACTGAGCTTTGTGATTAAGATGGCTGACGGAATAACCTATGTTGCTAAAAGCGGAATAGCTGGTGATACAACTGGACCTGTAACTCCAGGTGTTTATAAAAATAGTAAGTCCTATGGTTATTACAATGTAGCGAATAGGAGGCAGGCTTGGAGAATACCCTCAAGGGGTGATTCTCTTGGATCGGGACCAGTTAAGTTTACATTTTCATCTGGTAAGACTTTTACTGTAAAAAGCACAGCAAAGAATTGCAGGGACCGAGAAGATACCTGTAACCGAGACAGTCGAGCGGCAATGTATGGATTTGTCTTCAAGCCAGGCAATGGAGCTCCAAATGGTGAAGGTGATTCTGATATTGGAACGAGCCATAAAGGAATTTATCTTCATGCTCCATTTGGTGATACCAGTAAGTCTGTGTTAATGCAATGGTAACTTGTTCTCATTGTGGACATAAGTATTACGGTTCAAGATGTCCAGTATGTAACTGGCCAAACGACGAAGATTGCGACTGAAATTTATCTTTACTTCCTGGAGGAAGAGATGCGGGTGATTGCGGAAGACAGTTTGCAGTTGTTCAAGAAAAATGACGAGGGTTTGCATTTTGTCAAGGATCGGTATTGCAAGGAGCCAGGTCCATGCTTTTCATTCGATGATCACTAATTTGCCGGCGTAAGTTGTGATCGCTTTCGCTATCAACCAACAGGTGTAAAATTATGCGTCAAATTATAATCTTTCTCATTTTACTACTCGCTTCGACGGCTAATGCTCGTTTAGCTACAGTTGTTAGTGTTACTGATGGTGATACAATTAAGGTCGTTGATGAGACTGGGATAACTACTGTTAGGCTTTACGGAATTGATTCGCCTGAAAAGAGACAAGCATTTGGTCTTGCAGCTAAAGATTTTGTTGAAGTTATGATTAAAGGTAAAGTTGTTGATGTTGCACCTGTTGATGTTAAGCATTATGATCGTTATGGTCGAACAGTTGCTGTTGTAATGCTTGGAACACAATGTGTGCAAGAACAGCTTTTACTTGCTGGATATGCTTGGGTTTATCCGCAATATTGCAAAAAGTCATTTTGTCAAGCCTGGGAAAAGTTGCAAGGTATTTCTGCTGGTAATAGAGTAGGTCTTTGGGCTGCTCCTGCTCCGGTTCAGCCTTGGGTTTGGAGGAAGAAATGAATTTTGTCAAGATTTCATATTGGGGGGCTGATCTTACTATTCCTGATTTTCTTGAACCACTCTGGCCTTATGATTTGCCTCCCGAGGCATGGCCAACATTCTGTGGAGCTGGCCAAGGTTGGGGAGATGCAATAGTTCCTGATAAGATAGGCAAGGTTTATCTTAATCCTGCTGGTCTTTGTCATGATGTTGAGTGGTCTTGTTCGGCTAAGAATCTGAGCGCGTTCATGGGAGCGAATGGTAGATTTTTTCTGAATTGTGTAGAGTTGGTTCTTGCTTCTGATCTTAATGTATGGACTAAGATCAAGATGTTGACCTCAGTAACTGGCATATATCTTATGGCAGTAAGTACGATGGGAATCTTGTTCTTTTCATGGTTTACTAAGAACCGTAAAGAAGATGTGAACCCTCTAGAAAATCCTACTGTAAAAGATCGATTGAGAAGATTGGCTACTGCGCGGAATAATCATTGGGCGAAGATTCTTGATACTCGGCTACCTGATAATGAAGATGTACTTTATAAAGACGACGAGAAGGAATATTAAATGCCGGAGAATGGAGGATTTACCTTTTTTGCTGGAGCAGCTGGAGTGTTTGGAGTTATTCTTGGTTGGGCACTTTCTCTTGTTGGACTTGGTGGAAAGATTCAAAAGACAAAAGGTGAGATAGAACGCGCACATACTCGGCTTGATGCTCATGATATTAAGTTTACTGCAAATGATTTAGTTCTTGCAGAAACAACTCAAACACGAATTAGGATTCTTGATTATGATCGTAGGTTATCAGAGATTGAAAATGCGATTAAGTCTGTTCTTAAAATGTTTGAAATGTCTGATGGAGAACCAAGATTTATTACTAGACCAACTTGTTCTGAGGCTAGAGAAACATGTCATGAACGCCTTGATGAGAAAATGGCAGCAGGTGCTGAAAGGTTTGGTAGACTTGAGAGTGAAGTTAAAGATGTAAAGGAAGCTCAAGAGAAGAACTTAGAAACAATTCTTAAAGCAATTCAGCAAATAAATAATGGCGAGGCACAGTCATGATTCTTAAAGACGGTAGTGAAACTCAAGATCCTCGTTGTGGATTGATCTTTCAAGCTGATCCACTTGCTCCGAATCTTCTTGCAGTTCCTCCGATTGATGATGGTATTGACTTACGATATCGAGAGTTGATTAGCAAGTATCGTGTAAAAAAGTTCAAAGAACCTTTGCTTAATCAGGATAAGTGGAGTGCTTGCGGAGGATTTGGCTTCACTGCTTTTATGGAGCATGAGCCTGGAATAAGAACTCTTGGCGATGAATGGGCTCTTGAATTTTATTTCAGGTGTCAAGATAATGATCAGTGGCCTGGTTCAGAAAGACCGGGATCGAAACCAATTAGTTATGGCACATCACTTGCGGCGGTGATGCAGACTGCTAAGCAAGAGGGTTTGATTGAATCTTATTGTCGAGCACGAACAGTTGATGAGGTGATTCGAGGTATTGATTATTATGGCAGTGCTATACTTGGGCTTGAATGGACTGAAGGTATGATGTATCCTCGTGAAGTAGATGGACTGAGTACTCCTGGTGGTGAAGTAGTTGGTGGACACTGTTCAGCAGCTACGTTCATTAATCTATATCATCGACTCATTGGTGGACCGAATTCGTGGCCATTGTGGAATCGTATTCGTAACGGTTACTGGGTGATGGATCTTGATGATTTTGCAGAAGTGTTTATGAAGCGCGGTGGGGAATGTACATTCGCTAAGAAATCAATAGTATAAATATGAAAGTTGATAATAAATTTTATGAATTTTTGACTTCTGTTGAGGGAAAATACAAACAAGTTTATCTTGACTCTGGTGGTGAGCCTACTATTGGTATTGGACATTTATTGACATTATCTGAGCGTAGATCAGGAAAGATTGTAATTGGTAAAGCTGTTGTAGAATATAGACACGGATTAACTGATGCACAAGTATTAGATCTCTGTCAACAAGATATTCGGGCTGTAGTTAAGGTAGTGAATCGTGGGGTTAAGGTGCCACTTACGCAGAATCAGTTCAACACACTTGTGAGCTTCACGTTCAATGTCGGTGACGAAAGCTTTCTAGATTCTACCCTGCTTCGAGTTCTCAATCAGAACCAGTATGGGGTGGTGCCGAGCCAACTGCGGCGCTGGAAATATGACAACGGCAAGGTAGTTCAAGGCCTAGTTAATCGTAGAGAAAAAGAAATTCAATTATGGCTTTCATAAAGAAGGTAAGTAATGTCATATAAATCTGGTGATTATTTAGTAATCTGTGATCAATGTGGCTTTCAGCGTTATGCCTCCGAATGCCGAATGACTTGGGATAAGTTGTTTGTTTGTGCTGATACATGTTGGGAAGAGAAACATCCACATTATACTGATCCAAAACCATTAGGTGAGAAGCAAAGTGTTCCTGTGCATAGACCAGAACCAGAAGAGAATTTTATAACTACTCCAATTACATCAGATGATCTTTAAGGAGTTTTATGGCTACTTTTAGTGAATTAAAAGAGAAGGTTGAGCTTCTTATTAATGATGATTCTTTTGAAGACTACTTGGGAGATTTTATTAATCAAGGAGTTTCTGAGATTGCTGGTGGAATGCCATCTTTGTTAGATGGAATTGAGAATCCAATACCGAATATACTTACTCCACCATTGCCAGAGCTGTTTACTATAGATACTGTAACAACTTCTACAAGTGATGCTTTTGTAGATATGCCAATTGATTTTCAACGGGATTTGCAATTAGTAGTTTCGTCTACTGGAAGTGAAATTGATATAGCACATTCATTTATTGAGTTTGCAGAAACATACCCTTTGCTGAATAAAACTGGTAGGATTTCTGAGGCTATTGAACATGGAAGAAAGTTATATTATCAAGGCATTCCTGCAAGTGCTGAAACATTAACATTGCATTACTATAGAATGCCCGTTGATATGGTTGATGATGATGATGTTCCAGATGGAATTCCAGCACATTTACATATATCCTTATTGGTGAACTTTGCTGCTTGGAAAGCTTACGAACATATTGAAGATGGTCTTGAGGGAGAGATACCAAATACTATTAAATATAAAAATAATTTTCTTGCTGCATTAAGAACATTTGAATTAACACTTCCATTTTATTCTCGTGGATTAATGCTTAGATAATTTAAAACAGGAGTATGCTATGGCATTGGAAGAAGGAAAAAGAGCAAGGTTGAAACAACCAACTGTTGAAGGAATTGTAGTTGATGTGCAGTACAATAAGAAAGAACGATGTCTTGAACATTGTCTTGAATGGACTACAGATGTTAATAATGATGGAATAGTTGAAACTCATCGTCGCTGGTTTCTTGAAAATGAATTGGAAGAGGTGATGTGATGACTGAAATTAGAGCTGAATTTTCACATGGCCTCTCTGTTCAGGGCGCGAGTATTGGCAGAGGTGTTGAAGCAATAGAGCAGTCTAAAGCAATTGGTCGATATGGTGTTGAATGTATTGGGCCAGTTGAAGAATTTCGTTCACAGTATGTTTTGCTTCGTGACAGGATTCTTGTGTTTAAACAAATGAGTAAAGTTCGAAAATTTTTGCAACGGACAAACATTGCTAAGACGTTGTCTGAATTTGCCACAATTCCGATTGAAATCAAGTGGCATGAGGCATTTGATAATCTTGTTACTACGGCTGGCAAGAATGATATGCTAGATAAGTATCTTGCCGGATCATCATATACCGCCGCCTGGTATGTCCTGCTGATCGGTTCGACCAGTTACACGACCGGCGCGGCAGTTACTGATACTATGGCCTCGCATGGTGGTTGGGCTGAAGATGTTGAATACTCTCAGGCAGCACGACCGACTACAGCATGGAGTGCGGCAGCGGCAGGCAGCAAGGCCCTCTCATCTGCGGCGGTCTTCTCGATCAATGGAGACGGCACGACAATCAAGGGTTGCGGCCTGAACTCTGTAGCTACCAAGTCAGGCACCACCGGTACATTGTTTTCGGCTGGACTGTTTACCGGTGGCGACAAGGTTCTTGCCAATGGTGATACGCTAAACGTCAGCTACACCGCCACTCTGACTTAATTCATGGGTGCTGCTCCTTTAATACGAGACTGGGGGACATTCGCAGCCAATGCGGCGGCGATGACAATCAGTCCCCCAGCTGCTTATGTAGCGGGAGATACTTTGCTGTTATTAGTATCTACCGCTAATCAAGCTATTTCTACACCTGGAGGATGGACACAGGTTGCAAATTCTCCACAAGGTACGGGAACTGCTGGTTCGGCAGGAGGTATTCGGCTGTATGTGTTCTGGAAGATAGCAGCGTCCAGCGAATCGGCGGTATCTATTTCTGATTCAGGCAGTTATCAGGCCGGTCAGATGTTCTCGTTTTCGGGTGCTGATCCGACCAGCCCGATTCATGTTACAGCCGGGGACGTGCTGGCAACCGCTGATACACTCTGGACTTGCCCTGCTGTCACAACGACAATTCCTAATTGCTTGATTGTCAATTGCGTAGGGAACGACCGTGATGCTTCCACTACAAATACTCTGTTGTCAGACTGGACCAATCCAAATCTCACCAATAAGTGGGAGTATGGAGATGCTTCTAGTAATGCAGGAGTGGGTGGTGGTATTGGATTATTCATTGGGCAGCTGGCCCCACCAGGAGATAGTGGCACGACATACTGTCTTTCTGCAACTGCAGTCACCGCAGCCTTTATTACTATCGCACTGGCTCCACAGACTGTATTTGGAATATCACAGACGGAAACTACTGCTGTTGCCGACGCGCTTGGTGCAAGTAGTCTGGAATCGTTCAACGTAGCGCAGAACGAGACTGCTGCTACCGGGGAATCATCTGCCGGAGCAATCCCTGTTACAGCGGTGCAAGCAGAAACGGCGGAGGCAACTGAGGAATACTTTCCATATAAGAAGGTCGTAGTCGTCGGGGTAATCAACCTGCCATACAAGGATAATGATTATTCACCGTACAACGACGGGACTTACGGGGTTGAGAATATCACGGTGCCGGATGGTGCCGATTTCTGCGTATTGTTTCACGGGTCGCGCGATTATGTTCCAGACTATACTAATCCGTATGATTCATTCATCGGAGGACCGGGGCCAGACTACACTCCAAACCATTTTGAAATAGGTGAGCAGACCTTTTCTCTCGCCGCCAGAAGCCAGGAACTTGATGAGTTTATTGGCAACAATAGATTCGTCTGCGATGTTGCCGCATACGTACTGGCCGCTCCTCCGCTTGGGGAACAGGTATTCAGTTGGGGCTTTGCTGCTGTTACGGACATTCATTACTTCAGCTTGGTTTTTTATTCAAATGTTCACCAGACTGAGCCACTGGTTTACATGTCGTTTAGTAATGCATATTTCCGGGCAGGTGCAACAGTTTCTGACACTCCAGTTAATGGCCCATTGCTTTATATTAATTCTGAAGAAGGTGGATTGTCAGTCGGGGCTGTTATCAGCCTTGGCGGAACTCCAAGCGTGGAGGCAGACGGGCAAACGCTGAGGCTGATACAGGGACCAGTGGAGATGGTCAGCACCATTTCCATGTTGGCATGTGACTTTCCGGGCGGGGGTGCTAGCCAGTTTGATTTCAGCGGTGTAACTTATGCTGGATACCTGGCGATATCCCTGCGTCGATCTATTGGCGAGCTACATCGTGCTGCACAGACAGAATCAATTGGCAGCATATCTGATGCAAGTATTGGACAAGACCAGAATCAATATGTTTACTCAGAGGCAACTGAGTCTATTGCAGGAACTGATGATGTTGATTCCGTCATTCCTGAAACAGTAGACTTGGCAGATAGCATAGTTGTCAGTGTGACGCCAGATGGAGAAGCTATTTCATCTGGAGCTGAACTTATAGAGTCAGTGCAAGTTTCTGATGATCAGGACGGTATTCCTACAAATGAAAGCAATAATCGCTGGGTAGGAGAAGGATCTGTTTGTACCGAAACCATTACTGTTCTCTCTGAAGTTCCAGCAGACTTAACTGATACCATGCCAGCTCGTCAGATCAATGGCCCATATGTTGATATTCCGACCGAGATGATGTTCTCAGACAGTCGGTCGTATCAGTATCACAACTATGTAAATACTGCCAGCGGCGGACAGGCTATTACTATTCACCCAAGTACTAACTTGCTGATTGTCGCTTACCACACAAGATTTAGCACTCCGGCATGGATACAGGATGGCAACTATACTTTAACTCTGAATGGTTCTCCTTTTGTGCATCTCGTCAACACCAACACAGTTGGATTCAACGTGATGGTGACGTATGTTAAGAATCCGGAATCCGGCAATATTGTCTGGAATTTTCCCAACCCGAATTTTGGTGGAGTTGAACAGTATGCTGATGTTATAAAAATCTGTCAGTTCAGCAATGTCGATGTATCTGGTGATCCCTTTCGTAGTGTGATTGACCCAGTAATGGTGGAGTCGTCTGCTTCACTTACGCTTTCCGACATCTCGTTCAATGAAGGAGATATGATTGTTGGTATCGAGTATGGGCCTGGCGGAGCTTACGGTGCATGGAATAATGTAGGCAGACAGCCCAACCTTACAACTGGTGGAGTTTTTAATGAGAGTTATGGCTGGTCCATAAGCACAACGGTAGGAGCTCTTCCTTGGGGATCAAGTAGTATCACTGCTAGCAGTTACAATGATGCTGTTAGAAATTCCATCTATATGATGGCCTTGGTTATCAAAGTGAAACTGGAGGGATGGATCGCATCACCGGCAGCAGCAGAAGCTGGAGCACTCATACCAGCAGATACGCCAACAGCTACTAGCATTCATGCTGAAGATGCGGAGAGAACTGATTCTTTAGCAGTAACTGAATCACATAATGGAGTTTCTTCTGTTACTGAAGAATCAGATAGGGCTGACAGTGCTGCAATTACTGAAGCACAAGTTGGCTCACAATCTTATGGAGGTTCAGTTACAAATAGTTTGTTAATTGTTAATGAACAGATTGCTAGTCGATATGTTTATGGCATGGGTTATGCTTGGGCTATAGTTAGGGCAACACAGAATAGTCATAAAACCTCTGAATCCTCAAGTAGTGCTACATTAATTTTCAATGAAGAAATTATTGCTTGGCGAGGACTTTATGTTTCTCTGGCAGATACAGCAACAGTTGAAGAGATTATCGCAGCCTATACTGCTGCATCTGGAGTGCTAGAAGAAGATCTGATAACAGAAGATGCTTCCACAACGATGATGGTCAGTTGGGGATTCACAGTTGAGACTTCATTTATCGCTGATGTACCAACTAACACTGCTATCATGAACGCTGCAAGGATAGAGTTGTTCACGATTCTTGATGGTTATTCGGCTATCAGAGTTGAATGTTATTTCTCTGAAATGACTGTCACTTATGGAGAAACAGCATATACTGCTACTCTGTTTGTTCCGACAATAGAAGCACTTTTTAACAGTGAGACAATTATGGGAACGTTGCAAGATAATGATATAGAAGCAATTTTTAGTCAGGATGAAATTACTGCTGTTCATGATACACCTGAGATAGAGGCTATAGCGGCTGGTGCAGTTGTTGCGACTCTCAGTCAATCTACATACATCGCAACAAAAGGAGAATGATATGGCAAATGAAAACGATATCAGGATGTATAGAGGTGATTCATACGACCTTACATTTACTATTACTGACAGTGACACAGCTCTTCCTGTATCTCTTAGTGGTGCGGCTTTGAAGATGACTGTTACAACGATTAAAGATCCACCAGATGCTACTACTAAACTGTTTGACATGACTGGTACTATTGATGCAGACCCTACGACTGGGATAGTAGTATTCAAGCCAACTTCAGTAAATACTGCGGCTATTGGAAATTATTTTTATGATATTCAGTTGACTAGTGGAACGGATGTAAGGACTGTTCAAAAGGCAAAATTTGATATAGTTCAGGACAATACGAAATGATCATAAAACTATTTTCTGGAACTACGGGCTGGAATAATATTGCTGATCCAACCAGACTTAAGATTGATTTTGAGACTGGCATTGTCGAACTAGCAGAAGCTCTTGATGTTGACATAGATGATAATGGGAGAATATCCAGAAGATTAGGCCAAGTTAGAGTTGCTGTAGGAGAATATCATTCTTTGTTTTGTGATGGTGCGGATTGCTTTGTTATTCTTGAGACATCAGAAGATGCAGCTATTTACAGGGTTGGAACGAACAATGTGTTACTTGGGATACGTTCCGGTTTAACTAAAGATCTCAGGATGGGTTGGTGTCAGACTAGCCTTGGCACTTATTATAGTAACGGAGTGCAGAGTGGTCGTATTACCGCTGGTGTATCTTACCCTTGGATTGCACAGACTTATGTTGGGCCGCCTACCACAAGGACATTCGGAACGCCTCCACTTGGTACTCACCTTGCTTTGTTCTCTTCAAGTATGTGTGTCATTAATGGAGCAATCGTTTCTTATTCTGAACCATTAGGATATGGTCTGTATGATAATGCTAGATCAAGATTGCGCTTTGGCAGTGATGTGAAGATGTTCAAGCCAGTTGATGGTGGGGTGTGGGCATCAGATAGTAAGCGAACCTACTTTCTTGAGGGGACAAATATTAGAGAGCTCATGCGTCACCCGCGCCTTGAATGTCCTGCCCATGAACACTCAGAGGCTATAGGACATATTAATGGTGCAGACTTTGGCCTTTCACCAGATACAGGAGAATGTGCGGCATGGTCATGCAATGAGGGACTGTGTATAGGTACACCCCAGGGGCAGTTGATTGTAGTTACCAAGGATAAACTTAATTATCAAGCCGGAACTAGAGGTGCAACAGTCTTCAATGGTAGCACAGTTATTAATACGATTGATGATTCAGTTTGTATCAGAACCAATCTCCGCGGAGCAGCATCTAGTAAGTATCAAAATTATGGATTTAACTCGATGGTTAAGTTTAATGGTGGATTGTATGGTGCAAAGAGTGATGGACTGTTTCAAATTGCAAGTGGTAGTACAGATAATACTGCTTTGATTGCTTCTACATTTACTTTGCCAACTACTGACTTGGGATCACAAAATAATAAACATTTGCGTTTCTGGTACATGGGAGTAAAGACTGATGGCAAGATACAACTTGACTTGACAGCAGAAGGTAAGACGACTAGTACTAAGTCGTTCAGGATTTCACCTCCAAGAAATGTACACCAAGTTGTTAGGGCACCAATAGGAAGAAATTTGTATGGTAGGTATTGGACCCCGAAGATATCTAATGTTCTTGGAAGTGATTTTTCAATAGATACAAATGCAGTATTACCAATTATTAAATCAAGTGGAATTTCATAGGAGATAGTTATGGCAGATTTTGTATCATCCGCAGGAGTAGTCCTGCCAGTTGCAACAGTCACTCCAAACCTTTCAGAGATTCATACTCCTGATCCGCCCATTATCATTGGTGGTACACGTACTCTAGTTGAAACAAAATTGACTTCGACCATGCAATTGGCCAATGATATGATGGTGAGGTTAGTTGGGCTTGATGGAGCGAGTGGTTATCTTGGAACACTTAACTCATTAATTACTACTTATTCGGAGCCTGTTCTTGATCCGCTTTCTGTTACCCTGACAACAACTGCTGTAACTATTCCAGATCGTCCATTGCCTACTGGACTTGCTTCATTGATTACTGACTTCGGTACATTTTCTGAAGTAGCTCCTACAATGGCAGCAATGCCATCTATTGATACGACATTATTGACTCCAGGTACTGCTCCAGTTGCACCTGATGCAAGTGTTACATGGTCTGAGACTGCACTTGTTACTTCTGTATATACTCCATTGTTGGCGAAGATTCTTGCTACGATGGCAGATGATTCAACCGGTCTTGATTCATTGGTTGAGCAAGCGATTTATGATCGAGCTATTGCAAGGAACTTGACTACTAACAGTAAGATGTATAACGAGGTTGAGAGTTATTTCTCAGTTCGCGGATGGGATGAACCACAGGGAGCACTTGAAGGAAAACTTCTTGAAGCTTCTGCAGAAATTGCTAGAAATGAAACAGATGTTACTGAAAAGGTAATGATTGAGCGGGCTGATCTGGCTCAGAAAAATGCTCATTTTATCCTTCAGCAAGCAACTGAATTAGAAAAATTGATACGTGCTACCAGGGATGGAGAATCACAAAGAGCACTTGATTATTCTAAGATTTCTGCAGAGATTGTTATTCAGTTATATTCAGAAAGTGTCAAAGGTTATGTTGCTACTCTTGAAGCAAAGAAAGCATATATCCAGGCACAGGTTGAAGTTCTTCGTGGAGTGATTGAAAGTAACAAGGGACTGAATGATGTATACAAATCTCAAATAGAAGCATTCAAAGTTGGAGTTGAAGCTAAAGCTAGTATTAACGATGCAATTATTAAAGGATTTGAAGCAGAGATTACTGGTTACGAAGCTGAGACTAAAGCATTGACTGCAAGCCAAATGGCACTTGTTGAAGATAATAAGGCGAAGATTGAAAAAGCTGATCTTGAATTACGTCTGATGATTGCTCAGATTGATGCTGCAATTCGTGCCTATATAGGAGAGTCTTCTTTGAAAGAAAAAGTCAGTAATGACTTGGCTCAAATTGCTGCTCAATCAGTTGCTTCTGCTTTGAATGCTGTTAATGTTTCTGCATCAGTTGGTGCTACTGAAAATGAAAGTCGCTCAGAAGATTATAACAAGAGCGAGTCAATTAGTGAGCAGCATAGTTTCCATTCCAGCATCTCTGAGTCTCATGATTATACTCATGATCCGACAGCATGACAGTTCCTATTAAGATAACATATACCGGAGATATCTTTACTGGTAAGAATTTTGCTAAGCAAGCTAGAGTTCAAGTCGGTATGCTGAAGGATGATATGGCTCGGCTTGGACTTAAGCAAGGTAGGCGCTTTGTTCCTGTTGCTCCAGGCGTAACCATTGAAGCTCGATCAGTTTTTGGGTTTGACGAGGCCAGGATTCATGTTAAACCATTAGTTATGAAGAAACTTGGCAAACACTTGCCTGTCGAAGAGAGATATGAATGGTATTGGTATGCCTTAGCAGTTTCTACAGATACTATACAGACTCTCATTTCTGGTGGTGGATTGTCTGATATTGATGTTGATTCGATGGGCAACGTGATTGTCGTTGGGTATACTAGAACAAGAGATTTTGCAGATGCTTTATCAGAATTATCAAATGAAGCATACGTTCAATATTATGATAATGATGGATGGTTTCAACGACGACGAGTGTTGGAGGGTGGATTGTTAAGTGGAGTGAATCGCAACGAATCTGGTACTGGCGTTGCAATTGATCCGACTGTTCCGACTGAGATTGATACTTATTATGGTGGAGTTTATGTTACGGCAGATATTTACAAACTGCGGGATGATAATTGTTACGACATGAGCTTGCTTAAATATGCTTCAGACGGCGTAACGATTAAGTGGAAGAAAAGATTTTCTCTTGGAGATACTGGAATTGATGACTTGTTCAGTTGGGGTGTTGATGCTGATGCTGCTGGTAATGTAGTTGTCATAGGGCGTATGGATGTTTATGATTTCGTTACTCCCTGGTACACTGATCCATATGCCTTACTATATAATGCTGCTTATGTTGTGTCTCTAAATTATGCCGGTACACTGAATTGGTCGCTGCAACTTGGTGATTGTTTACTTGATATTAATGGGCATCCGACTGTTCAAAACATGGTTAATCCTTATGACGTTGCAGTAAAATCGGATGGAGATATTGTTATAGGTGGGAGCATACAAGAATCATCTACCAGTTCTTTGCATCCGATGGGCTTACTTACTAAACTTAACAGTAGTGGAGTTGTTCAATGGAACAGAGTGCTTGAAGGCAGATTCAAGCAAGCAAACGAAGAATATGGATGGTACGGGGTCGGTACTAGCATGAGTGGCTTAACTATTCGCGGGTGCTCTATTGACAGTAATGGTGATATTTACTGTGCATCAATGGCAAAGATTGTCTTAGGAACTGATAGTGGCTGGTGGCATTTTCATCTTTCTAAAGTGTCATCGACTGGAGATTTACAGTGGCAGAGATTCGCTGAGGTACAATACTATGATGATGCAGATGCTATTCTTTGTGTTACTCAAATCGATGTAGCTTTCGATGGAGTGTATATTATCTTTCCAAGTTTTCCTAATGGAACTGATGGATGGGGAGCATATATAATTAAGTTTCAAAAGTCTGATTCTGTTAATCCATTAGCACCACAAGCAGGAGATGTTCTTTGGCAGCATCATATGGCTCTTGAACTTACACAGGCACAGGTTGCTGGAAATACAGGAGTTATTCCAAGAGCAATACGCGCAGTAGGGGCTGATATTTATTTTGCAGGTTCGATTATTGCTGATAAGTCACCACTTACAGCGAAACTTCCTGGTAGTGGAGGATTCATTGGCAACCACATGGGGTTAGTATTTACCAATCCTGCTTTGACTATATATGATGATCAAGCAAGTATTCCTGTTCATCAAGATCCTGGCCCTGGAGGTGGTACTCCAGGATATGAGTTCTTCTGGCATGATGATGTTATTGTTAATACAACTACTGTTACAGCAACTATTTCAACACCAAGTGAAGGAGATTATGATTCGCCACTCTGGACACAAACGAATAAGATTATTAAGAAAACAATTTACACTCAAGGAGAATAAGTATGCTTAATGATTTTCAATCAGCAGTTGAGGAAGAAAAGAAAAAAAGAAAGTTACCTTTTTTGAATGAGGTAGCTAACCTGATGCCTGGTGCTCAGCGTGGACAAGAAACTGGCAGGTTGATAGGTGAGGCATATGATAAAGGCGGAGTGATGAGTGCTGCTGGTATGGGCTTGCGAAGAGCTCCTGGTGATATTGCAGTTGGTTTAAAAGAAATGTTAATTGATCCAATTAATAAGCCTTTTGCTCCTTGGATTAATGCTGCTGCTGATATTGGAAAAACTGCAATCACTGGAGAAGTAATTCCGAAAGACCAGAAACTTAATGTGATAGAAATAAATCAAAATAGTTTAAGAGATATTAATTCTCGTCCTGATAGAGTTGGGCAAGGAACTCGAGT
>Ga0209728_1001043_pt1 | contig 18622 bp, 24 predicted proteins | sample RifGroD1_FD_183997 | JGI IMG/M metagenome (GOLD analysis project Ga0209728, IMG submission 183997) | Groundwater microbial communities from Rifle, Colorado, USA - Groundwater D1 (SPAdes) (version 2) | ecosystem: Environmental > Aquatic > Deep subsurface > Groundwater | place: Rifle, Colorado... | reverse complement strand
AGAATCGCCAATTCTTTGTTAATCCATGGTTGTTCTGCAAGGGTAATCGAATAAACAAGGTTCTCAAAACCATGTTTAAGAATTACAAGATAAGAATTCACGGCGGCATAGAGTGGAAGAAGTTTAAGGGCTAGGGGGTTCGAGATAGTGTTTGATTTGGCAATCCGACAAGTCGCTGATTGCCTCTCGTCAATCTTTAATTTCTCCCCTCATTAACTCCTTCTTCTAAACCCAAAATCCCATGATTTCAGCGAAAAAAGCTCGTCTTACGTTGTAGACATGCAACTTACCTTTAAATGCAACCTTAAACGTCATAATTAACGTTTAGAATAAAGTTTAAGACAAGTATGGAAGTATAGCCTAATGGTAAAGCCGACAACTTATAATTGTCAGATTCAAGTTCAACTCTTGATACTTCTACCAAATATTTTCCTATCAGGAGGACAACCCATGGGAGAAAATAGAGCGTGTGACGAATTTATACCGATAGATATTCTCTACAATAAGACAAACTGCGCATCATGTGTCAGGTGGAGAGGTAACAAGTGCCTCGAAATGATATGGGTTAAGGAATGGTTGCAATGGCAGTAAAGAGAGAGGGGGTAAAGACTGCAGAAGAGCAACCTAAGCAGAAGAAAATGACTCAAGCCCAATTGGCTGCCTATTATGAGCAATTAAAGCAGGAGGCGGCTAGGAGGGATGATGAGTACTTCCTCAAGTACAACGTTAAGATCGTCAACAAAGAAGGAGATCAAATACCCTTTGTTCTCAATAATACTCAAAGGAGAATTGAGGCAAAGATAAAGGAACTTGAGTCCCAGGGAATACCGGTCAGGATTATTATATTGAAGTATCGCCAAGGTGGCATTTCAACATATGTTCAGGCTAAATACCTCTGTAGGACGGTAAAGAATAAAAACAGAAGTGCTCTTGTAGTCGCCCATCGTGATGATAGCACGAATGCCATTTTTGAAAAGTCTAAGTATATTTACAAGTATTTACCACCTCAAATTCAACCCTTACAACAAGCGTCTAACGCAAGAGAGTTGATATTTGATAAGCCCCCTCATTACAAAGGAAAAATGGAAGGCTTAAACAGTAGAATAAAAGTCCAAACAGCAGGTAGTGAAGATATTGGACGTTCTGATACTAACTTTTATGTTCACTTATCAGAGTTTGCCTTTTATAAGGGAAATCCAAAGAAAAGCTTAACCGGTATTCTCCAATCAGTCCCTAAAGTACCTGGAACAATAGTAGTGATAGAAAGCACCGGCAATGGAATGAACGACTTCAAGGACCTGTGGGATGCAGCAGAGGCCGGTGAAAATCAATGGATTCCAATGTTCTTTGCATGGCACGATGACCCGTTAAATGTAATGCCATGCACGAAAGAAGAGCTAGTCGATATAATGTCCTCGCTGGATGAGGAGAACTCTAAGTACATCAAGGAGATAACCGGACTATTTAACCTTACTCCTGAGCAGATAAAGTGGTATATCTGGATGGCAAAGAATGACTGTAACGGCGATTGGGATATGATGAAACAAGAAAATCCCAGTTTTCCAGCCGAAAGTTTCCTTTCTACAGGCCGTCCGGTGTTTAACGTAAAGCAAGTAACAATGAGGATTGAACAACTCAAAAAGCAATATAAATTGAAACCTCCCAAACGAGGTTCTTTTTTATTTGAATGGAACGACCCTGAGACCAAGGACAAAATCAAAGACAGCTCAATCAGATTTGTTGAAGGTCTTGGTGATTTTATTTACATCTACGAGGAACCAAAAGCGGGACATCCTTATGTTGCCGGCGGCGATACGAGCGGTGAAGGGAGTGATTCCTTCGCTAGTACAGTTCTTGATAACTCCAACGGTAAGCGTGTAGCAACCCTACATAGCGACTTAGGAGCCGACCCATACGCTCATCAAATGTATTGCTTAGGTCGGTATTACAACAATGCACTTATCTCAATAGAAGTCAACTTCGACTTATATCCTGTGCTTGAATTGGCTCGTCTTAATTACCCAAGACAATATAGGCGAGAATTACTAGATGAAGTTGGTCACAGGAAACAATACAAGGACGGTTACAAGACCGATGGCAACACTAGACCATATATGATTAGCTTGGAAATAGTCTTGATAAAGGAAAACATCGACCTGTTTACTCATATTGAGATGCTTCAGGAATGCTTAACTTTTGTTAAGGATAAAAACGGCAGACCCGATGCAGAGTCAGGCAAACACGACGATATCCTAATGTCGGATATGATCGCTAATGCAAGTAGAACGCAACAACGTTTCACAGTCGAACGCAATGCTCAATTCGAGTTACCTCCCAACATGAGCGAAGAAGAGAAGGCAAGGGTTAAGGCTAATATCGAGTTCAGTGATAAGTATGTGGAGATGGCTAAGTATCGGAGGAAGAAGTAAATATGAAGGTCAAAGAGTTGATTGAAATGCTTTCCAAGCTAGACCAAGACAAAAATATAAAAACAGTAGTGGCAAGTGGACATGAATACGAAGAAGAAACAGGAGAGCCAGAAGTAAGAGAATATAAAGAGTTCTGGCATACGTCAAACTACGGAGGGTATTATAGCGTTGATATGGCCTTCAGTGACCCTGATAGGGATAATGACAATAAAGATTTTTATGTATTAACTTAGCTTAATCGGAAAACCAGAACAGGACGTTTCAAGCGACCTGTTTTTATTATGTCTGAAAAGAGGTGAAACAATGTCGCTTATGACTAAGGCTCGAAAGGCAGTTGGTAAAATCATGGGCAAAAAAGAAATGGTAGTCGATGCCGAACAAGAAGAGGCAGACCGCGAACTCATAGAGCAATGGCAACCTGTGTTTGAGGCAGACAAACGAGCTAAAGCACCCTGGGATAAGAGGTTTGATGCTTGGGAGAGCGTATACAATGCAGGTAGGGACTTCCAAAATGTTGAGGATGAGCTAACCAATTCCAACAGGAGTCCACGCACGATTATTAATTTCCCTCGAATGATAGTGGAGAGCTTGATCAGCCTGGATGTCCCTGACCCTGACTTCAAGGCCATAGCTCAGGATGATGAAGAGTCTGTTGGAATCCTCAAAAACTATGTCATGTATGTTGTTCGTTCTGCTCAACCATCACTCGAAGAAATCAATCTCCACAATGAACGTCGAGTAATGAAGTTCGGTGGGGCTTTCCACAAGATTCATTGGAACAACAACGTCAAAAAAGCAGGTTATGTCGGGGAAATAGAAATCTCCATGCCTCATCCGAAAGACATTATCCCAAATCATGGAGCAACGTCAATCGACGATATGGAGCACTATCATCATCCGAACAATCGCACAGCCAATTACATTATTCGCAAATGGCCGCATATCACAAAGGAAGTGCTTGAGAATAAAGCTCAACTCTTTCATGAGTATGATGAAATGAGTGGTTCGCAGCGAATAACCGTTTCCGATCAAGACGCAGGAGATCAGGAAATGGGGTTAGCTAAGTACACCATCGTAGAAACATCCTACAGGGATGAAGAGGGCGACATATGTAAGCTATGGTGGTCTGGTGACTTAGTTATTAGCCATCTACCAAAGTTCTTTCATCGCAGAATTGAGGGAGAGATTGCCAATACTGAGGAATACGAAGGCAAAGAGGTTGACTATTATGTTCCCAAGTCATGGGATTTAATTTATCAGCCCTTCATTCCAAGAGACAAGTCCTTTTGGGGAATCTCCATTATGGAGGATATTCACGATATTAACGAGGCTATCAAAAAAGCGGTTTATCAGCATGAGGAACAGCATTTAAAGGGAAATAAGAAGATTCTCTGTGACAGCCAAGAAGTAAAGATTGCCCTTGAATCATCTATCTCTAGTGTGATTTACGTTAAGGACCCGAACCAATCGACAAAAGAAATCGACATGAACAGCAACATCGACGGAGTAGCATGGATTAATCAGCTCAAAGAGTGGATGCAGTTACTAACAGGAGCCACAAACTCGGCGTTAGGTGTTCGAGACCAAGGCGTAACGAGTGGCCGGCAAGCTCAGGTATATGTTGAGCAAGCAAACTTCAAAGTAGCCCTTAAAACAGCTTATAAGGCTTCTGCTTACAAAAGGATATACAGAACGATTGCAGACTTTGCATTAGCCTTTGTAGACGAAGCTAGGCCGTTCAGAATTAAAGGAGAACCATTGCAAGACCCGAATGCAGGCCCATCTATGCCACAACCAAAGGCACAGTATGGCAAATTCGACAGGCTGGCAATGCTCAAAGATATGTCGGGCAACTACATTTATCCTGACTTTGACATTGAGATTAATGCAGAGAGCGGATTCATGAAGTCGAGAAGCGAAGTGTTCAACACCTTGAGCAATCTTGCAGGACAAGGACGATTCGAGCCAAACCCCGGGAACCTGACCTTCTTGAAGCTCTTAAACAAACTTGGTGTGCCTGACCTACAGGGTGTCATTGACGAGATGGGGCAGATTGTTAAGCAGATGCAACAAGCACCTAAGCAGGAGGAACAAAAGGGACCTGCTGAATCAATCTCATTTAGGGATTTACCGATTGCAGGACAGATTCAATTAGCGGCAAAAGCAGGGATACAACTTCAACCACAGGATTTAGAACAAATGCAACCAACAGGAGAGGCACAAGGTACTGTAGGAGAGGCTAGGATGTCACGGGAGGGCGAGCAACCGCAAGGAGAGACAAATATACCTCCTGAGATAGAACAAGCCTTACAGGAGTTTCCAGAGCCTGTACAGAGGTTATTGTTGCAGATGGAATCCGATAAGTTGGAAGTGTTTTTAAGTAGACCGCAGGAAGAACAGATTGCTATATTGCAACAGATTGCAGGAGGTGGAGAGTAATTGCTACCACCTAAAGAAAAGCTCGAAGAAATCGTGAAGTCACTTGCCAAAATCCTCAGAATTCAGGATTTGGATATATCAGTCGAGTATATAAGCCAATACGAGATGAAGCATATCTTCGATTCCGATAACCTAGATACGGCAATGATGTGTAACCGCTACAGGTTAAGGAAAGAGGCTGTGATTTATGTCAACGTTGACCATACAAAACTAGTTGATGAGTGGGAAGAGTCGATTGTCCATGAGCTTTATCACATTGTTGTAGCCGATTTAAGTGACATGGCAGACGATTTAATGGATGAGGCCGATTCTCCTACAATCGTTAGGAGGCAGAAATTGCAAACTGTTGAGACAACGGTCGTTAATTTGGCGAAGATATTTTGTTCTGTTTATTCGGTGAAAGAATTAATGAAAGAGGGAAATGAAAATGGATAAGTATATCGGATTTAAGATGATTGAATCAAAACCAATGAACCTAGGGGACTACAACGAGTTCAAGGGATGGACCATTCCGACTGACGAGAATCCTAAAAGAGAAGGATACCTCGTTAAGTATTCGGATGATTACGTTAGCTGGTCTCCGAAAGAAGTATTCGAGGAAGCGTACATGCAGGTATCCGACAACAATACTATCACTACTGAAAATGTCGATAACTTCATTGCAGGGTATGAGGACTTTACCATAGGCGATAAAACAACTGTCGTTAGGGCGGTTTTAGTAAACGACTTTGTGGTTGTTGAATCCTCAAGTTGCGTGGACCCAAAGAACTTTAACCAAGAGATTGGGGTAAGTATTTGTAAAGATAGGATTAAAAGCAAGGTGTGGGAGTTGCTCGGATTCTTGCTTCAAACTGCAAAATGCGGAATCAAATAAAGTCAACTGATGAGCTGAGAAAGAAAGGTATGGTGGATAAGACGATGGCGAAGTATCGTAAAAAACCCGTGGTGATTGAGGCGGTACAATTTGATGGGGAAAATACGGCAGACATACATGAGTTCTGTGAAGGAAAGGCTCTGGAGCCAGTAGGCGAAAATTACATGGAGATTGTCACGCTAGAAGGAACCATGAGGGCAAGTAGTGGCGATTTTATCATCAAGGGTGTAAGCGGCGAGTTTTATCCCTGTAAACCAGATACTTTCGAGAAGACATATGAGTTAGTCAACTGATGAGCTGAGAAGGCTCTTTTATTATGTAAAATTGAAAGGAATGATAATTATGTCAAATTTATCAACGATTCAAAAGAGAGAAAAGCTAAACGAAGTGCGTACCTGTGATGAAAAAGGAAACGGCGGTGCGAATCATCTTTACGAGATTATAGGTGAGGCTGGAAATAAAAATGTATCTACGTTTATCCAATTTCAGAACGGTGCAAGGAAAGAAGAAGGTTCAATCCACGGTGTACTAGATGGAGATTTACTTGAGATTGTTCGCCATAGATTACAATCATTTCAGGCAGGGCCTTTTAGCTCAAGGGAAAACGCAGTAGCATTAACCCACATCGAAGAAGCCCTAATGTGGATGAACCGCAGGGTTGAGGATAGGATTGAGAGAAACGTATTGGGGACAAATAGTAAATGATTAATGCGTTAATGTGTAGCGGACCATGTAATTCAGACACAGATGATTATTGTGGTATGTATCTCGAAGGGGAAGAGTGCCCTGCGTGTGCCGCTATTAAGAAAGAGCTGAATGATAGTCAACCGACGAGTCGCTAAATAGTGGCTCTTTTATTTTACCCATCTTTAGGTTAAGGAGGTGATTCATAATGGCAAACGGAAAAAACCTAGACCGTGCAATGCCCGTAAAAAGCTCATTTACCTACGGGACTTCTGGAGAGCGCAGTAAGCCAGCCACAAAGATTTTAAAGAATCAGGGTGACTTGCGTTCAAAGAAATCAAACAACAACGGCAAATAACCACAATCCATCCAGTTAAGGCGGCAATACCAGTCGCCTTTTTCTTATGCCTAATTTGAGGCAGGACTCACCTTCCAAATAGGTGTAATACGCCGGCGGGTGCTTACGCAAAGGAGAATTATCATGTTTAACATTTTCAATCTAAAAACCCTACGTCCAATGATGGATGAAGATGGCGCAATCGGAGGGGCCGCCACCTCCACAGACACAGGAACCGAAGGAACACAAGCAGGAGAGTTAACCGGAGGCGAAACCGGAACTGAGGGAATCCAAGAAGGTTCTCAAGGTGGTACTGAGGTCGCTACTCAGACAAGACAAACTCCTGAGCAAAATGCCGCCTTTGCTGAAATGAGGCGTAAAGCTGAAGCGGCTGAAAGGCGAGCGGCAGACCTAGAGACACAACGTAAGCGTGACCAAGAGATTGCTCGTAAATACGGCAAGGAATATGGGGTCTACTCTGATGCTGACGTTGCCGCACAATATGGCAAGTCTCATGGAATTAACACGGTTGAGGAATTTGAGGCTGCTCTACAAAAGGAAGAGTACAAAGCAAAGGGCGTTGACCCTGACCTGATTAATGAACTCGTTGCGAATCATCCCGATATCAAAGCGGCAAAAGCGCAGCAGGGCCAAGCTGCAATTAACGCTGAGATTAAGGAGTTAGCAGACGAGTATCCGGATTTGAAGGTAAAGACATTAGCGGATATGCAAGCGTTACCGAACTTTGATGCTATTAAGGAGAAGGCGTATAGAGGGATGACCCTTTTAGAAGCTTATGAGGCTGTTAATCGCGCTGAGATTCGCCAAAGAGCTAAGGAGGAAGGGGCGCAAGGGGCAATTCGCAATATCGGAAGTAAAGCTCATTTGGGGACAGAAAAGAGTGGGAATCAGGTACAGGGTAAAGAGGTTGAAGTCTCTGCCGAGAAGATGCGCGTCTGGAAAGCGATGGGTTATACGGAGGCTGAGGCTCGGAAGAAAGAGGCTAAGTATTTAAAGAAATAAGGAGAGTGTGAACCATGGCGTTAAAAATTATCGGTAGTATCCTTGGGAACTACCATGGCAAATTTGTAGAGGACATTTATATGACTGACTCTGAGGCGGCTGTAGTAGGACAGGGGTATTATTTATCGTCAAATCGTTGGACAAAATCGGCTGCAGCAGCGGCGGTTGAGGCTGTTTGTGTTAAGGCGGCTGATGCAGGGACGGATGTTCTGGCTGTGATGGAGTTAGTTAAGCCTGGGGATATCATCGAGGCTGATTACACAGGAACGGCGGCTGCTACATTCTTACCTGGATTGAAATTGGCCGTGTTGGATGCTAATGGGGCTAATGTGGCGAGTGCTACGGTTACTGGTGGGCATTTACGGATTTTGAAGAAGGATGCCACAAATTTGAAAGTACAAATGATTGCTGGTAAGAACATTTGCCAAGCTTAATTTAAGAAAGATAGAGGTGTATTAGAATGGGTGTAATGATTCAAGATAGTGGTAATTTTCAGAAGATGGTTTCCTTATATGAAAACCCGATCTTAGAATATTGGCAAGATAAGTATGCGTTGGCGGCAAAGGACCCTGCCATCCCCTTGTTGTTCGACACGGTTCAATCCGATAACGCAACCGAGGCAATCAGTGAGATGGTGGGTGCAGTTGACTTTACTCAATGGAATGGAGAATTTACCTATTCAGCCGTTAAAGAAGGCGGCACTAAGGTATGGACTCCCATAATTTTCCAAGCAGGAATGAAGTATGACCGTTTCTTACTCTCGAATGCCAAGCTTATTAACCTCAAGACTGAGCATGGTATGTTTGCTCTTGGTGCAGCTCGTACTCGTAAGGAGTGCGCAGGGGGCATCTTCACTTATGCCGACCAAGCAGGTGGGTATAGCGTCAACGGCGTTCCGCTCGCGTGGAATAAAACCGCGAATGGACTCCCAATCGCTAGTAGCGCGCAAACTTCGGCAAATTTCGAGTCTACCCAGGACAATCTCGAAGCTTTAGAGCTAAACGAAGAAAATCTTGAGGTCGTGTGCCAGAAGATGTTCGACACAAAAGACGAAAATGGACACCGAGCTGGGATGTCGCCAAACCTTCTTGTTGTGCCTACAGCCCTTCGTAAACGGGCATTAGAGATTGTTGGTTCTACCGGAAAGTCCGATACTGGCGACAACAACGCCAACGTATATGATGGCAACATCCGCGTATTAGTGTGGGACCAATTCCGCAGACAGGTCGGAAAAACAGGTCAACCGTGGTGTGTTGTTGATGAGCAAGCGGCCCGTGAAAGTCTCAAAATTATTAACAGATTAGAATCCGGTGACGAGTACGAGCTAATTTCATGGAAAACGGACAGTGACCAAACTTGGACGATAGGTTCCCTCATGTGGCTATCTATGGGCGCATTTTCGTGGCATCCTTTCCAATTCAGTATTCCGGCCTAGGATAAGAAATGAGAGTAGCTATTTTAAGCTACTCTCATTATCCTTTACCCATTTTTCTAATGACACTTTTGCTGCATCCTGAAAAGTCATTCCCTTAACTAGACAAATCTTCTTAATCCTTTTTACGAATTCTTCCTCAAGCCTAATAGGAACTTGCTTTAACATGACTTTTTGTTTAGTCTCTCTATTTACTTCAATTATTTTGTTACTAAAATTTTTAATCCTATTTAATTTGGGATGAAGCTTTTGTATTAATTCTTCCTCTACAATGTGCCCTTCATCTTCATCATCAATGGGGAATATCTGTATCTTAGAAACAGATTTCACTTTTTCCCCAAGGTGTCCGTAATCTGAAAAATGACACATCATTCTTGTTCTCAAGTCTTTAGAAACTCCTATGTATAAAAGTTCATCGTTACCATCGTAGAAAAAGTACACTCCACTAAGGTTATTTGGTATTTCTTTTATGCACTCCTTGTCGGCAAAATAACAATCGGTGATTTTTTCCAGAATAACATTTACATCGGTGCGGAGATTTACAGATTCGATTTTAAGATTCTTGAGTAATTCTTCCTCGAATGTCGTAGTAAACTTTACTCTTTTCATTTCATACCTCCATACGTTTATACGTACAGTATATCATATGGGTGGTAAAAATACAAGTATTTAACAAAAGCACTCCAATAGGGGTGCTTTTATTTTATGGAGGTGCATCATGCTACACACAGCAAACTCATCTGGCGTACAAGAACCCGTTGTACTCCCTAGCGAAACCCAAACCCTATCCAACAAAACCCTAACAGCCCCCGTTCTAACCCTTGGCGTAGCGACTCACAGTTATGGAACCGGTCATGTCGATTGGGCCTTAACAGTAGCAGAAATGAACGCCAACATCCTAACTGCAACAGGAACATCTGATGCAGGTTGTGCAGCAGTCGCAACCCCAACAGTCGGAAAGGTCTATATCCTCTCTAATGCAACAGGTCAAATCGTCACGATTAAGGCGGCAGGCAAAACAGGCATAGCGGTCGCCAATGGAAAAACAGCTATCGTCATGGGTAATGGCACAGATTTCGTCAGAGTGTCAGGTGACGCTTAATCTAAGGGGGCATAACGCTCCCTTTTTCTTTTGGAGGTATTTATGTTTAACATCAAACCTGAAAATCTCGTAGGCGACACAAACAAACTCCTATTCGCCATTCTCACAGAACTCAAACAACTCAACGAATCAGTTCAATCCCTGCGTCCGGTCGCGATGGACGTAGTTGTTGAACCTGAGAAAGTCGTAGAAAAAGCAGAAAAGCCAAAACAACCTAAAAAGGGAGTGGTTAAACATGGGAGCAAATTGGGACAAACAAGGAAATTACCAAAAGTATAATAGCGATGGGTCAACTCCTGTTATGGTAGTTGGGAGTTTAGCGAACCTTCCTGTAGATATGGCAACCTCATTAGATTCCGATTTTGACAGTATTAATGTCGATAAGATGGGTAAAGGTGGGATTGTTACAGCACATTCAGCCATCGTAGCAACAGCAACGTCTGCCGAAATTGATTGTAGGGGATATAATGCAGTCTTAATTGAGGCTAGTCTATCCGCAACATTCAACTGGACGTTTAAAGTACAAGGTTGCATGGTAAGTGGTGGAACATTTGTTGATTGCTACGAGCAAGCAAATACTGGCTCAATGGTAGCGATGTTTCATCAAACTAATGCGAGTAGGATATTTTTGTTTAAGGGTATTCCAGACTATATTAAGATTGTTGCTACAGAAGATGCAGACGGTGCAACGGTAACGGTTAAAGTACAACCGTTGAATGTGTAGGTGATATGATATGATAAGGAGTGCGTTACCGCAAAATTACACCAAAAACGAAGGTACAATATTTGAGGACTTTGAGACATTTGAGGACTTTGTTTTATATCAACAGACTGTTGGATATGGTTCTATATCACCAGATACTGCAAACTATAAAACAGGGACAAAATCACTAAAAATAACTGCTGATGTACGTGAGGGCGTTGCATCTTATGCTGGTGCTGATAAGACCATTTCTGCTAATTTGTCTAGTGCTGATGTGTTTAGACTATGGTTATATAAACCAGCAGGACTTATCATACGAATGAACCGCTATGGGACTGTTGTTGCCTACGACATAGCTAATATTGATTTATATTTCTCGTCAACGTCCAACTTTAGTAAATATTTTAAATACGATATCAGTTATGGATTAACAGATGGCTGGAATTGTGTACAGTTTAGTAAGGATGATTTTATTAACTCCGGCGGTGAATCATGGGATAACACCATGATTAAGTTAAGAGTCAGAGTAGTTGCAGCCGCAGGTAAAACTGCCAATATTTCATTCGATAGCCTTACTGTTGGGGTTGATGGTTTACCCAGAATTTGTGTGCAGTTTGACAATGGTTGGTTAAGCCAATATACCGAAGCCTTTGCTTATATGCAACCAAGGGGTATTAATGGAACTATTTATACAATATCTAATGCCGTTGGTACAGATGGCTATATTACTTTAACCCAAATGCAGGAGATGGAAGCGACTGGTTGGACAATGGCAAATCATACAGCCGACCATGTTTATTTAACCGAAAAACCAGACCTTGCCGCAGTTATGGCAAGCATAGGTGGCTGTAGGGATTGGCTTGAATTAAACGGGTTTACCAGAGGAGCAAGACACATAGCTTATCCTGCTGGATTTTATAACAGTACTGTATTTGAAGCTATGGCTCAACTAGATATGAAAACAGGTCGAGCCGCCAACTACAATAGGACGAATATTCCAACAGATAATTACTATGAACTTAACGCAACGACTTCCTTAGAGACGGACACCCTTGACACCGCTAAAGCATTAATTGACAACACTATTGCCTCAAAGGGAACATTAATGTTGTATTTCCATATAATAGAATTAACCCCATCTGCCGGGAATTGGTCTATAGCAAATTTTCAAGGGTTAATTGATTATATCGTGGCAAGGAAAGTTAAATGTGTCACGATTGATGAGTGGTACGAGGGCTTAACAAATCCTCGTTATCGGTCACTATCATTAGCAAGAACGGTGATTTAACCTTCGCTAAAGATACAAACGTCCTAGTTCCCCAAACCGTCCATTCGGGCGGTTATTTTTTATACCTGAAAGGAGGTTTGCTATGACTATTAAGTACGGAGAAATAAGGCGTTCAGTTCTCAAGCTCTTAGATGATTACAGCTCAAGGGGAAACGTCTTGGCCCCAATCAAAGTCGCTGACTACGGCTTCAAAATTCAACAAGTCTGCAACGAATCCATCATGGAATTAGCTTCCACAACTGCAAAGCTCCCCAAAACCCTCCTCGTCCCTCATAACCCCATCAAGAACTCTCTCTACGACGATACTAGTTCAATTCGACAGCATATTCCATCCATAGACTTCTCCATCGTACTAGGCAATGCCAAATCATGCGCTTTTGAATCAACGGGTCCTGCAAACATAATTATCGAGGAGACTTCCGATGGCACAACCTACACCCCTCTCGAAACGATAACCATAGAATCATCTGTCACTACCTTTACAGAGTACAAGCGACTCATATCCCCATCATTACCCACAAACACAGTGAGACTAAGATTTACGGGCGATTACGTTTATTTGTTCAGGAATTTCGTACTCTACCCATACAGCTTCCCTGATGTGAACTCGATTCCTTCCCATTCCCCCTGGCGTAGAATTGAGACTCCTACTGATTTCCTCGACCTTAATTATGCGGAGATTAGAAGGGATGCTCGGCAATTCGTTCCCTACACCAACTTAATTAAGACTCCTGAAAATGAACTTTTTTTCAACTCATTTGAAGGTCCATCGGAGTTACTTATAAGGTACTGGCGCAAACCAAATCTATTGACATTCACTGGTGTAGAGGCGACTGACGATGAGCTAGAGATTGATTTGAGGGATGATGCTGCATTAATCTTGGCATACAACATAGCCGGAACCATCCAGAATAGCGAGGAAGAAGGTAGGGGCGATGGTTATTTAAAAAAATACACAGAGAAGCGAATGAACCTAATTTCAAGTAATTCTTCCCATGTCGGAACTATGGCAAACCTGTTCAATTGGTAGAAATAATGGTTGTTTTATGTTACAATATAGACGTGGGATAGACGCAAGGTAGCTCCTTGCCTCGAACGGTATCCGTGTACCTTCCCACATAATAATTCGCGGAAAAGCAACTACTTTACGGAGGGTGGTTTTTTGTTGTGTTAAAAAAGCATAAGGGAGCAAGGGATGTCACTGGTCAAAGGTTTGGGGAATTGGTAGCCATGGAAATTGATGAAGTTGAGACTAGTAAGCATGGAAGGATTTATTGGAAGTGCAAATGCGATTGTGGGAACATATCATCAAGGAATTCTTCCCAGTTGTTTGCCGGAAAAGTACGTAGTTGTAGCCGTGGAAGTGGACACAGAATGAGCCGCACGAGACAATATGGCATATGGCATAGTATTATTCAAAGATGTTGCAATAATAACAATTCAAACTATGTAAACTATGGCAACAGAGGCATAAGCGTGTGTGATAAATGGCTAACATTTGAAGGTTTTTGGGAAGATATGAAGGATGGGTATGATGACACATTAAGTATTGAAAGAAAGGATAACAACGGTAATTACGAAAAATCAAACTGCCGATGGGCAACTATGAAAGAGCAGGCAAATAACAGGAGGAATACGCCTTTCTATACTATAGATGGAGAAAAAATGCGTGCCGATGAAATCGCCGAAAAATATAATATATCCATACACGCTCTAAAGCACAGATTAAGAAGAGGTTGGGATGCCAAGTTGGCGGCCACAACCGCTGTAGAAACTAAATTTCACAAAAAACGCATTTTACCAAGAGCCAAATAGGCTCTTTTCTTTTGCCCAAAATAAGGGGGTGATTTAAATAGCAACTCAAGTATATGATTTTGCTGATGGCTTCTCGGGGGGCATGAATATAGCTGTCGCTCCCGATCAGATCAGACCTTCCCAATCGCCATCTATGGAAAACTGCAACTATGATGGGGGTTCAGTGCCCACAAAAAGATTTGGCTTCTCCCGTGTCAATGCAACCTCATGGGGCGATACTCCAATCCGCGGCACACATGAATACTACAGAATCGGTTCAGACGAGCCGATTTTTCTTATTGCCCATGGTGGCAAGCTCTACTCCTACAATGAGGCAGAAGACACAAAAACAGACCTCTGCACAGGTTCGGTTCTGACTTTTGCTGATGCCCTAGTAACATTCTTTGATGTCGGTGATAAGTGCTATTTCCTAACCGGTACTGAATTCCTCTACTATGATGGTACAAACCCTGTCGCTACGGTAAAAAGCCTAGCCTATGTTCCTGTAGTAGCAATGGGTAAAAAGCCTGATGGCACAGAGGGAACTCCAAATGAGAACTTCAATCATCTATCTGACTTTTGGCGAGAGTCCTTTTCTTCCAATGGGACAGCAACCGAGTATCAATGTGGCATTCAATATCAAGAAGATGGCAAAACAAAAATCACTCTCTCTGCTAATCTTTTCAAAGCCTATATTTATGGCGAAGAAATGGTTGAGGGTAGTGGTTTTACTTTTAGCAGGACAACATGGAAGGCAACCTTTTCTACTGCTCCTATTCTTGGCACAGACAATGTAGAGATTCAACTCGAAGCCGATGCCCTCATGGATGAAACCGTCATTACCAAATGCACGATGGCAATTGAGTATGGCGGCAAAAACGACTCAAGAGTGATGATTTCAGGACATCCTGAATATCCCAACCTCATTCGATTCTGCTCAGTGTATGACCCAACGTATTGGCCTCAAGATGATGATTTCGGCGTAGGTGGTGATGCTAGGGCAATCTCAGGATGGGGCAGGATGAACGAGTATCTTATCACTTACAAGCAACCTGGCGATGAAACAAGTCAATGGTATTCAGAGATTGATATTAGCTCATCAGGGGACGTTAGCTTCCCGACATACGGCCTTAATGATGAGTTTGGATGTATTGCACCACGAACGGTTCACCCTGCTCAGAATGGCCTTCTAGCCCTCTCAGACAAGGGTGTTGTATGGACATGGCCTAGCTTAGTCAAAGGGCAAGCGAACTGCAAAATGGTATCGCGTAATATCAACGGACGTAATGGCATAGCAAGTGGTTTGCTTGACAACACTCAATCCGATTTGAAAAATGCTCATGCCGAGGTGTACCACAATAAGTATCTACTCCATGTAAAAGACAAAGTATGGGTGCTTGACCTAGACTACTCAGACTTAGCGAACAATGTGTTTTGTTGGTATCCCTATTCTGGGCTATACGGCAAAGCAGGAGGCTTTATTACGCGCTCTGATGTTCTTTATATAAGTGATAATGCAATTGGTATGCTTTATGAGGAACAACAACCTGTAGACAATAATCCGTACTCCGATGATAATGTAGCTATAGATGCATGGTGGCAAGCTCCCCTGATGTTCTTAGGTGGCAGGGAATGGATTAAGAAGTTTGAGCGAATCAACCTGACATTTAAGGCAGGATTTGGCACAGAGCATACTTTAACGCTTATCTCTGACGGAGGAGAAGAGGAAATCCCTATCGTTCAGGAAGTCGGTGGTTTTGATGCTCGATACTTCCATGCAGCGTACTTCAATGCAGGGTCTGACGCTCCCGATTATCCCGAATCACAGAGCGAGAAGATAGGGGTGAAGGCGGAGTATTTTTCGTTTAAAATCCGCAACAACATGCTCAATCGTGGCATGACGATGTTGGCGGCTATGATTAGCTACAGTATGAGGAAACGTGTTAAGTGAGGTGGTTGAATAATGGCATATCCAAAAATGGGGGAAATCACAGATAAGTTTGTTGGGCAACCATATGACCTAAACTCTGTCTTATCTCCTGCTAAAGTGTGGGAGAAATTAGATGCTCAGTCGGAGGAAGTCAGGGTATTTGTGAATGGTCTGATTGATTTACTTAACTCAACAGGCGAAGATAATTGGCTTTATACAGCGATTGTCAATGCGATATTGGGTCAGATAACCGATGGGTCGTTGACGGATGTTAAGTTATCGGATGCGGCGGGGCAGATAAAGGATAAAGTCACCCTAAATATAACTGATTATGCGGCATTTAAGGCAAGTAAAGCACAGATTGACGGTTTGGCATCATTGAATGGCTTAGGTAAACTTGTTGCATCACAATTAGATTTATCCGTAAAGGTAGGTACGATATCTAATGGGGCTGCCATACCGCAAACAGCGGGATATGCCAATTATATATATTTTGTCAGTGTAAAGGATGTCTCATTCCAAGACACATCAACTGGCGCGATAAAGCATATTGTTTGTTCCGTCGATCAATCTACAAGAATTGTGACGTGTTCACTGGATAGCCCGGGAACAGCAAACTACTTAGAGATAGCGTGGTAGGAGGAATTATGAATAAATATGTTTTTGTTGATTCAGATAACAATATTATGGGGGTATGCACCGCAGATAGAGAATTAACCGCAGATGAGATATACCCAAATTTAAACTATATAGCCATTGAAGTTGATGATGATATTGTCCAAAACTTTACAATGTACGAATATGACGGAGTTAACTTCACGCTCAAGAACACTCCGCCATTACCACCACCAGAGCCAACAGAATTAGAATTGCTTAAAGAAAAATACGCCATACTTCAAGGTGCAGTGGATTTTATCGTAATGAACCCCTAAAAGAATTAGAAGGAGTGGTTAAACATGGCTTTATATTTAGCTAATGGAATCGAAGAGGGAAGATTAGACTATTTAGCGGTTTTTAAGATTACAAAATACTTACCATTGAAGGATACGGTGGACTCAATACTTGTGGCTGATGGATTTCAAGATAAGATTGTTCCGATAGTTTAAGAGAGGTAAAAGCCTCTCTTTTCTTATTTCCCGAAAGGAAGGTGAACTATGGCGACAAAACGAGTTTATAACGAAAACAAAACCTCATACACAGACTATGATGAAAAGGGCAACATGAAAGGCGCAGGAATAGCAGGAACCGAAAACATGGCTACCAACGGCGGCATAAGGATGGTATCGAGTAGTTCGTACGACCCAAAGACAGGGAATTACTCTATTAAAGATATCGCATCAGGCAAAACGATTACCGGTAGTGGTTCGCGTGCTGACTATGACAAAGCATACAGTTCATACGGTAGCAGTTCAGGTGGAGGCGGTGGAGGTGGTTCATCCCCTTCTCAATCCTCCTATCAAAACTCTCTCACCAAATACCAAAACATGCTCGCTGAACAAGCCGCAAAAGCCAAACAAGATGCACTTCGTCAAGCGTGGGAGAGCAATTCGCAAGCACTCAACTCTCAAAAATCTACTGTTGCCAATAATTACAACTCTGCCACAAACAAACTCAATGCAGTTCGTGATGCTCGATTACCTGAATTCCAACAGCAACGTAATGCGGCGAGTGCTGATGCGGCACAGACTTCTCGTGGAGTAAAAGAGCTTATGGCGGCAACAGGGCGTTATAACTCAGGATTCAATCGCTCAGAGCAATTAGGCGTTGACCTCAATCGCTCAAATGCTATATCAGGCATTACAGGCGCACAGAATCAGTTCGAGACAGACGTATCGAATCAATCGAGCGATATTGATGCTCAGAGGGTGGCGGCACTCAATGACATTGCGGAGAAATTGCAGTTAGGCGAAAAGCAGTACAATGATGGGACTTTGAGCTTGACGAATCAACTTGAGTCAGAGAAGGCTAGTGGGGCGTTGAAGGCGTTCTTGGAGGCTCAGACAAGGGCTGATACCTTATCACAGCAGGGGATTGATAATTCCTTTAGGCAAGCTCAATTTGACCAGAATGCAGAGTTAGCGGATTTACAGCAACAGTGGCAACAGAAGCAATTTGATGCAGAACAAAAGGCAATTCTGTGGGAGCAACAATTCCAACAGCAGGGTTATACTGCCGATGAAGCATACAGGATGGCTCAACTAAACTTGCAGCGAGACCAGTTTGAGGCTGATGAGGCTTACAGGAAGGCGGCACTAGCAAAGTCGGGTAGTTCAGGAGGGAGTGGTGGCAGTAGGAGTTCGAGCGGTTCATCTTCATCCAAAAAAAGCGGTTACGGATACACGCCTAGTAAAACCGCAACTATGGAAGTTGTCTCAGAAATAGACAACGAGATTAATAGCGGCACAAAATTTGAGGAACTTTACGCACTGACTAAAAACCTCATAAAAAACGGAACCGCTGAATTGGGAAAATTAGATACCAACTATATAGAGAACCATCTCAAGGAGAAGGAAAGAGCAAGATGGAACTTGCTGAAGGGAGAGGGATATTAAATGGGTTGGTTGCGTCAGGATGCTCCCGCGCAAAA
>Ga0209728_1001042_pt1 | contig 18629 bp, 33 predicted proteins | sample RifGroD1_FD_183997 | JGI IMG/M metagenome (GOLD analysis project Ga0209728, IMG submission 183997) | Groundwater microbial communities from Rifle, Colorado, USA - Groundwater D1 (SPAdes) (version 2) | ecosystem: Environmental > Aquatic > Deep subsurface > Groundwater | place: Rifle, Colorado... | reverse complement strand
TCCCTGTCGGCGTTAATTGATATTCTTCCTGTCATCTGAAACAATACATCGCCCGTGATGCAATCAATTACGGTAAGTTGACGCACAACATTGAAGTTATCCGCCTCTAGGGATAAATTGTAAGATACTTTTTCCGCCTCAGTTTGACCACATCCGGCCATGGGTATCAATAACGCCCCAGCACACAATAGTATTGATAATATTTTTTTCATCCCTTTTACTCCCCCTTCACCTTTTTATTTATAATTATTATCAAAAAGGAATGTCATCATCTAATTGGACTTCTCTACCAAATGGGATTGCAGGCGTTCCACCAGTAGCATTGTTGTCGTTTCGTTGTTCACTCCTTGGGCTAAGGAACCTTACATTTTCAGCACAAATCTCTGTAATGTAAACCTTCTGCCCTTCCTTGTCATAGCTGCGCGTTTGCATTGCCCCATCAACTAATGCCAATTTTCCTTTATCAAGGTACTCACTGCACAACTCAGCCAACTTTGCGCGAAATGGTGGGACTGCAATATTCAGGAAGTCAACCTCCTTATTTCCATCTGCTCCCTTCATTTGGCGGTCACAGGCTAGGGTAAAACTACATGTTGCATTGCCGTTTGTCGTATACCTCAACTCAGGCGATTTCGTCAGGCGACCAACTACTACTACTTTGTTATACATATTATCTTCCTCCCAAAATTTGATTAAGTCTCTCGCTAAATTCCTGTTCGGCCTGAGCAATGTGCATTTTGTGGATAATCCCTACATCCTGCTTTAGTACAGACCACATCTTCTCTATGGCACTCTTCAAATTGTTGTCAATATCGTCTATAACATCTTCAACCCTGTCCGCCCACTGTTTATCCCACTCCGGTTCCGGTTCAGCCAATCCTTCGAGATCATCTTTGGTTTCCTGCGTAACACAGGATACTTCTCGATAAGCTAAAACATGGGTTTTCTGATGGCATTCATCGGCTTGTTCACAACTGCTACAAGCTGAATAATTAGCGTCATATTCTCCGAAACATCCGTAATTTTTGTTATTTTTAGCATGTTTAGAAGTATCTTCCGCAATACACTTTCCTTCCTCGCAACTATGACAAAGGAGTGATTCGCATGGTTCGGAATCGTTAGAGTTTTTATTCTTACGCAATATCTCTATAGTAACTAACTTGCAATTTTCACAAGCATCACAATCCTCACAACTGTCATAGCGATTGTCTTCGTATTTTCCAAAGCAGTCTACAGACTCTTCTTTACCACCTCCCGTAACAATCCCACCCTCATCCTCTTTACTAGCCTCTGATAGTGCTTCTGTGCCCTCTACTAGCTTATCTATCGCCTTATAATTCCCCGGCGTGTTAGGTATCTCGAACGGAGCAGTTTCCATCTTCGCTTCTTTTATCTCAGCAACCTCTCTCACCTCCTTTACCACCCCTTCATCCATAAGCTTTCTCATCCAAGAATAAGCTGTACCCTTTCCAACCCCATACTTGCTCGCAACATCCTCATAGGACCCAATTGCGCCAAACTTAGCAAAGGTATCAACTTCTTCGCGCATTAGTTTTGTCTCAGGCGACATTTCTCTACCCATATCCTCATTCCCTCTCTCTCCGTACTGTTTAGCTAAATCAAGAAGCTTATTTACCATTCTCCCGGCCTGCACCTGACTTAGCCTAAGATATTTTCCTATCTCGCCTTGCGTTTTACCAAGTGTCAAAAGCTTGTATGTCTTCTGTAATCTTGGATCAAGTTGGAGAACGAAATCATTTATAATCGCCTGATATTCGATCTCATAGCTCTCAACCTTGATCGTATCCCCTATTGTCTGTGAACTATTTTCATCATCTTTCAACTCCCTATCAAGGCTGTCGATATTATTAATTCCTCGCCCATCCCTACTACGTCTTACCGTGTGGCCTAAATCCCTTATATGTCTCCGTAATTCTCTGTTTATCATTGGCACTGCATATGTCGAGAACTTAATTTGTCCACCATTTTTACCAGTAAACCTTGTCGGGTCGAACTTTTGATAAGCTTTTACAAGTCCCATATACGCAATACTCAGTAAATCATCTTTATCGAACTTTATTTCTTCATCCCTGCTTATCCACTTGATAAATCTCCATGCTTCCTTGCGGGCTAATCCAAGGTTATTTTCGATGAACTCATCTGCTGTACCAGGTAAGTGAGGGTTGTTATCCATATGGACTCTGTTTAAAAATTACTTTCACTCCTGCACCTCCCTCACCCGTTTAACTCCTGCCCAGTCAAGTAGTTTCTGACATGTCGGACACGGTATAGGATTAACTTCGTCCGCGCAAACTAGGTATAACTCTGCGCCTTGCAGTAATTCTTGTGGTGCGTTAATTAAGGCCGAAGCCTCCGCATGCACAGCTGGGCAATCGTCATAACTCCCTGTGTTATGCTCGACGTTCATCCTAACGCAAGTAGTACATGCTGTGAGCGACTGATTGTACCCAGTAGCTATAATAACCCCATCATTAGCGATCACACAGGCATATTGACGCTTTTTGCATCTACTAAGTGGTAATAATAGTCTGGCTACTTCCCAAAGGCTAGGATACTCAACCTCCCTAAAATGTTCATTAAAAAACTCGTCCAACCTGTCACTGCCCAAGAGCTTTACTTCATGCCTGTATCCAGAATCGTTTCTGACGTGGATATTTTCCTTGTAAATAAAACCCTCGTATACCTTACCACTGAATAATTCGATCTTATCTGTCCCATTCATAATGACATCTTTAATGCACTCTAATTTCATCTAGCCACCCTCTCCCTCGCAATAAATCCTGTCGCTATAGCTCGTTCCCCCGCCGTCTTAGGCACGTTTCTCCACGCCATCATAGCCTCAGATATATCAGGCTTTACGCCTATTCGCTCGCATTCCCTAGCTCCGATACATAGAGTCTTTAAGAATCTTCCCATTTCCTCGACTTGATTTGGTTCCAGCACATCGCGGTAATTAACCCCGGTCAGGTATGTTCCATCGACTATGCTTCCGATATTGGCCGGAAGATTTCTTCTGCTCCTCCAACACGCTATAGTGTTTGGTTTTATCCCGACTGCTTTTCCAATTTTTGTATCGTTTTTGCCGGAGTTGTAGAGCTGCAAGACTATTTTTTCATTGAAGGTTAGTGTTCGCATTCCGGTTCCTCCTTATCTCTCATCAGTTTTCTTCAGCACACCAACCAATCGAGCTATATCCTTCATAATCTCCTTGAACTCATTATCCTTCACGACTTACCACCCCTTCGAGCTTTTCAGCTTTCCATGCGGATTCCAATTCCCTCATTTTCAGCTGCAATTCCTCGTCCGCATTAAAACCAAGCCAAAAGGCCTTTCGACATATTTCCTTTTCTCGCTCATTCTCCGGCAATACAATTTCTTTCACATTTAGCACTCCCTACCATAAAATCATTAGACAGGTATCAAATTTCCTTGCAATAATGCAATCCACTATGTCCTCGTTTTCCAGATCAACCATTGTGAGTATTACTGTTAATTCCAACGCATCGCTATCTTTTGTCATATTGTCAGTTAATGACTCAAGTATCCCGAACTGTCTATCTGTGATTAATCCGTTGATATTCATTTCAAAGATTGTTGCTTGGAATCTAGTTATCGCTTCAGCAATCGGCAACAACAATTCCCCCTTATAGATTAGCCACATCTAATACCTGCATTTTTGGCTTGTCGAACTTAACAGGAATCATGACCTCGCCTTGACCATCCCTATTCTTGTCAAGATATACCCAATAATCAGGAGAAATCCTGTACCCCTTGCTAAGTGCCTCAATCTTCTCGTCCTCCGACATTGGCAAGAGCTTAATGAGTATGTCGCACTCGTTACGCATCTTCTTCGCTACCTGCAAGCTTCCGTCTTCGTTCAACTGAGCTAAAACTATTATTGCTATTCCTAATTCTGCTGCAATCGTTTTTAATGTCTTGCATATCAAGAAGAACTCCTGCCATTCGGTTGCGTCCTTATCCGTTCTATCCATGCGCCCGATATAGTCAACGAATGCCATCTTTATCCCTTTTTGCACATGCAGCTTGCGGATCATGCTTACTAATTTTCCTATATTCAGGGATGGACATGGGTAATGATAAAATGGTGCTTTCTCGATAACTTCCATATGGGAGAAAATACTTAACTTCTGTAACTCAGTTATCTCGCCAAACTTTACTAAATCAGCCTCAACTCCTGATAGCATGGAAGCGAAACGAAGTATAACCTGCTGCTTACTCATCTCTGAATTAGCGTAAAGTGTCCCGGCTTCATGAAAAAAACAACCACTAGATATAAAGTTTTGAGCAAATGCAGTTTTCCCTTTACCACTTTCAGCAGCTACTATGGCAAAATCTCCAGGCTTCCAGCCACCAGTTAAGCGGTTTAATTTTCCTATACCTGTACTTATACCTAAAAGCTCACCTTTGTGACTCATGCGGTATTCTATAGTCTCTCTGCCGATCCTAACTAGATCCTTGCCAGTGTCTATTTGTTCGGTATTACTTGTGATCAGCTCGGCAATGTCTTGTCCTGCCCTCTGGATGAGCTTGTCCACATCAATAACGGGTTCCTTGATTTCCTCAGCTAGTTTCTTGAGCGTCATTCTCAGACTCCGTAATCTAGCCTTGTCTTTGACGTTTTTAAACCAATAGGGAAGGGATACTGTCGAGACATGGAATCCAATGGTTTGTTTGGCATATTCCCTGTCATCAACGCTTGATAGGGTTCCTCGCTTGACTCCCTCTTTGAGCATTTCTAGATAAGTTGGTTTAACTGCCTTCATAAACAGTCCATTTAGTATGTCATACATAGCCTGGTGCCGTGGTTCGTAGAAGTCGTTAGCTTGCATTGTGGCACAAGTTTCAATCATGGATTCTTCGTTTGCCAACATGGATGCGATAATACAGCGTTCGCTTTCTATGTCGAAGTATTGATTCATTTACTCACCACGCCTTTGTTACATTGTCAGGTTGGTTTGGTTTGCTAGATTGCCTATTCTCCTTAGCATCTTTTCGTATCCACGCCCTAATGGTTAAATAATCATCTTTGGTGGTTTTACCTTTACCGCCCTTCCAATTGTTAAGGTCCTCGATTTTTCCACTTATCACATGTTCGCCAAACTCTTCACAAAGTTTAAGGTACTCTTCCTCTTTCATTTTCACATTGCTTGCATACGAGTGCTTGTCCCTATTACTACTATCGCTTACGCTTACGAATACGGGTGCATTTTCTATCAATTGATTTCCGTTGTTATCAACTGATATTATCCGCACACCTTCCATATCGGGAGTTGGATATTTGCTTTTCGTTGCTCTCACTTGTTGATGATTTTCCCACTTTGATAACTTTAGATATTGCCTTCCTTCGTAATCATAAAGGAAGATCAACCTCGCATTTACTAGGGACGTAGTCCACTTGTCAATATCCCTGTCCTTAATCTTATCTATCCTTAATGGAAAGCATTTAGCCCTGAGTATCGAAGGATTAGCAAAGAATATTCCGTAATCATCACAAACAACTAATAATCGATAAAAGAAAACTTCCTCATCAGAGGTAAGGTTATCGAGGTTTTCACTTGTGCAAATTGACTCCTTTATAATTCTGTTGGGCATTTACTCACCTTCCGCTTTATCCTTCATGCTGCTTAATTAATTCTTTAGTTTGTTCAACTATGATGTTTTTAATCTCCCTAGCGCAACCGTATGCGTCTTTATATACTTCGCTTCCGCTAAAATTAATAACAACATATCCAGCCCTAGTTAACCCTCTCCTGCGTTGGTTGTCTTTTGTTACTTGTTCTTTTGTTCTTTCATGAAACTCATGCCCGTCACACTCAATTACGTAATGTTTACCGAATCCATATTTACTAAAATAGACAGGTATCACAAAGTCTGCTCTGCATCTAAATTCCCCAATAACTATTTCGTGCTGATTTTCTATGTCTATTACGTCTGCCCCTAAACTTCTCCCAGAATCCTTTACTAATGCATCCTTCATAGCTAATGCAAGCATCATTTCAATTGGACTTTCGCAATTCATAATACAAGTTAATATAGCGTCCTTCTCCTTGTCCAACATACTAGCAATGGCCTCCGCTGACTTGTTGTCTAATTTACCTACAACATCATCAAGAACTTGATCTCCATAGATTTCTTCTGTTACCTTGAAAAACTTTGCCAATTTTATCAACTTCCTTTCCCTCTATATTATAACACAAGTTGTGTCGTTTGTATAATTTAACATGGTGCATAATAAACTTAACTTGTGTTATAATAAGTAACATATAGCTTTAGGAAGGATGATAAACTATGGCAAACGATAAACTGTATCGCTTTAATTTCGTGCTACCAGAACCCTTAGCGTCAGAAATAGATAAATACCGCAAGGAGGTCGGAACATTACCACCAAAAGCTGTTGCTATCCGTGATCTAATAGAACTTGGATTAAAGACATATTGGAAAAATAAGGATTCAGTCGGCAGAGAGGATTAATCTCTGCCTTATTTTTTTTACTCGGTCATTTCCCTTTCAGCTTCGTCAAATCTTCCGCAGCAATTGCACTTGACGCATATTTCACCGTAGGACTCCTCGAAGTTTTGGCAATCATCGCTAACTGAGAAATCAATATGAATGTTCATTTTTCACTCACCCTTCATCGCTTTTTCGAGATTCCGAAACCCCTCCTCCCTCAACTTGCAATCCTTAGAGTTTACTTGGCAGTAACAAGCCGGGAACTCGGCGTTAAAAATGCACTTTAGTATTAGGCATCTATTTTCTTGCATAGGCTACTCGATGTACCATTTGCCATCCCTAAAAAGACCACCACCAAAGCCCTCAAGTAGATTGTTTTTGAAGCATCCTAATCTACCGCCTCCGCTTTGCGTGTATCTCGTACCGCCATGCTCGATGTAAAACGATTTGCCATCCAGCCAAGCTTGTATTGCTTCCTGCCAAGTGACTTCTTTAGGGACTAATTCCCAATCATCGGCTTCGTGGTTCTTATTGATACCATTGACTAAGCGTATATTTTTGTCCTCTCCGAATCTTTCCCCATCCGTCCCCCTAAGCACCAGTAAGCCATGTTCGTCTAACTCTGCAGTATCGCCTTCTTGATTAATGAATTTAGCACTTTGATTTTCGGTTAACCCCTTGAACATTTCCCATGTTTTCATCCCTCAACACCATCCTTCGCTTTTTACTAATTACCACTGACCAAACATATCCACCAACAACCTTTACGCCCCATTGCATCAAGATCATTACTGGCATAAATCCAAATGCCACCGTCAAAAATACCCCTGAATCCACCAATGCTGAAACTATATTCGATCCATTAACTTTAACTGCGCGACTCTTATCATAAAGCAACTGGTAAGCTATCGCATCGACCAATCCAGACAAGAGAAAGGCTAAAAATGATGCTAATGCTATTCTCCCCGTTCCAAATATTGCACTAACAATTGATCCAACTACGATTAATCCGAGCATCTTAACCCACAAGCCTTTACCATGCCATTTTTCGTGCAGGTGATCCCTCATGTACATGTCAAATCCGATAAAGATAAACGCCACACACATAGTTGCCGATGGTCCGAAATGGCTTATTGTTAGGTTTGCCGCTACGATTGCAACTAGATAAATTAAAACTTGCACTTAATCCTCCTAGAATAGCCTTGGATCTCCTTGATACTTAGGCCTGTTTACTTCTTTTTCCATCCTTAAATGCCATTCGATATTGTGTAGAGTTTTGTCTGTAATTGAATCATCCTTACCCCGTCCTTGGTTTTCATAGAGCGTATGGCCGAACTTTCTCCCAATGAGCCACTTAGTGCTGTCTGCGCTATCCCATGGGTATTTCTCTAACAGATAAGCAGTAGTCAGCCCTAACGCATGGAATTTAGTATTGGGGTACTTTTCCACGCCATCCTTTGAGTAAAAAACTGTTGGTAGCCACTTATCTAGTATTGTGTTAGATATTGGGACCATACCTCCGATTCCGATTCGTTCATATTTCCTTGCCATGAACCTCAGTATTTCCGTAGGTTCACCATAATGAAACACTGGAATGGGATTAAGTCCCTGAGACTCCAAATAATCTTGATTATCCCATGTCTTATCAAAGTCTCCAATAACATCAAGGTTGAAGTATCCCTCGAAATAATGCCCCCATTGCTGCAGGAACTTGGCATACTCCACTATGTCTAACCTAATCCCTCGCGTAAAGGCACTATAAGCCCCTGAATCGAGCAGAATATCGAAGTGGTACTTATCTAAATGCTTTGCAAAAGTAGGGAACGAGAGACGATAATCCGCGTAGGAAATGAGTATTCTCTTCGCTCCACATCTCTCTAGTTCCGACAGAAACGATGGTCGATCTACTCCGAAGTATATTCGCATGTATCCTTCACGCTTTTTGCCAAAATATCCGAGGCACAGGCCCTGCAAACGACTGACCCATGCCACGCCACGACCTTAATATCTGACCTGCAAAACATACAGCCTACTAAGTGATTCTGGATACGCAATCCACTTCCATCGGCCAGCATTTCTAGGGGTGTAGTAGGTTCAAACCCCATCGTCAGTCTAAGCGATTTGGGTATTGTAATCCTCCCGAAAGAGTCCATTGTTACTGAGATTCCTAGTGGTTTCATTGGTTTATCCCCTCTCTGTAAATCCCTAATTCTTCTTTATATTTTTGAGTTTTGTGGTATCCGCAACTAGCGTACTCATAACAGTGACCCCTATACAAACAGTCACAAACGCAAACCCTAACTAATTCAGGTTCTTCCCTAGCTAATTCCCATAAAAACTCAATCCACGCCTCTCTTGTTTCCTTACTTGCTAGCCTACACAATCTCTTCCTTGAGATATTGATAATAGCCTGTGCATTGGCCTCTCCTTCGACGGAAATAAGATTAGCTTGCGAACCTACCTTATCCCTGTCTACGCCTGTCCTATCCGTTCTGCTAGTGCTTACGTGCCATTCTACGCCGACATGATGCCTAGTCATGTGAGTCTGCACCCACCATAGGAGATTGTCCCATTTCCATTTGACAAGTATTTTCCTTATGGGAGAGTGTTCGCAAAGTAACATTCTCCTTCTCCATTCACTTGTGGGATTAGTTCCTGCATCCTTGCCGATGGTGGTCATTGCAGAATCCTTGACTTCCTGCCAATTACCCTTGATTTTCAACCAACTTACTTCCACAAACAAACCTTCTTTCTCTCAATAGCCTTATCCCTGGCCTTCATCACGCCTATGATTATTTCGTGCCTATTTTGTAATGACTCAGTTGCAGCCCTTTCCTGTTCCCATCCGTAAATATTTACTCTCTTCTGAAATGCTCGATACGGGATGCCATTTTTCTTTGCTAATTTCCTCCACTTATCCTCTGTGGTTTTCCCCTTCTGAGGCGGTGTAGTTGTTGCCTTCCCCATATCCCATGCAAGGTTACGCACTCGATATTCAAGAGTAGCTTTCTTGATACCGTTTTGATCCGCAACTTGGTAATCGTCAGGAGAGATATAGTACTGGTAAGCCATAGCTACCTCCGATATTTAGCAGGTATCTTCGCTAATTCCGAGTTCCCCAAACTCTTCTGCCATGCGAAAATGTCCTTGTTATGTGGCAATTCTAGTCCGTTTCGCTCTTTCTGTATCCGCGATCTGCCGCAACCAATGATTTTGCCGACTTCGATGTCATTTAGTCCGGACATGTAGAGTTCCGTGAACAGGATGGGGTCTATTTCTGTTGCTGTGCTTTGCATTTTTACTCCTCCTTGGGGTGGCAGGGGTTAACTGCCCGTTAGTCTTATTGCGCTGCCTTCGATGCTTTGAGTTCGAGATATAATTTATCAACAGATGGCTTGTCCCAATCCTTGATGCTGTCAATTCCAGCCGCTTTATGAACATCTTCCTCAGTCAGACCAAGCTTAGCTATTTCACTCCAAAACGCTTGCCAATTTATCTTAGGACCATCATTAGGTGCTTTATCTGCGCCTGTTTCTAGCCACGCTAAGAAGTTCTTGCCTGTATCTACCCCAGGACGGAATACTAACCCGTCTACGAGTGATGTACGGTCCTTAGATGATGTAGCATTGTGGTCCTGATCTACATCAATAAACACTGTAAACTCATACTCCATACCATCGCGCTGAATAGGGTTCATGCCGATCTTTTTCACAACAGTTCTTCCGGTAGTTGGGTCTTTTTCCTGAACATGCTCCATCTTCGCTCTAAGCGTTGCAACCACATGGCACTTGCTCGTTAGGATAGACTCAACAAGTCTGTTGTGCATTGGAGTTATATCTCTCCATGCCGTCCATGAGTTAACACCAGGTCTGCCGGATTTCTCGATCTGCCCCTTCTTATCAAGTAATCCACCTTCCCCAGCCCACGCATGAGTTAGACTGTCGATGATGATTACCGAATCACCTGCATCTTCGCACTCCTTAATGGCTGCAATGTATTTTTCGGGAGTGTAGGGAGTTGAAATAGGGCATACGTTAAATACTCCTATTTCGATACCATTGTGGCTGTAATCTGCGTAAAGGTCTGCGCTGTTATTCTCGGTGTCGATAACGCTAATCTTGGACCAATCACCAGTGATACCATAAGCCATTAAAAGGGAACTCATACTTTTACCGCTACCTGCCGGACCACTAATACCAAGTCTGAGTTTAGCTTTACTGCGTTGTGCTGTTCGTCTTGCCATTGTTTATCCCTCCAACTTTATGGTCACATCTTCGGTTTCTTCTGCCGTTATTTCAGGCAACACCTCACCGGTGCTAGCAAATATCGCCTTGCCATCAACTATGGTAAGTGCCTTTTTTAACTCTGTCTTAATGGGAGTTTTCACAACCTTTACAAATTCACCCATGCCGTTCTCAGACAGATATTTAACGAGCTTTTCCTCATCGCCATAGTCGTATTTTTTGGCCTTTCGGAAGCCTACAGCACCGTATGGACTCTTCTGTTTCCATTTAGGATCAATTGCCCTCTGCTCCTTCGCATACTCCCTTACAAGCCCTTCTAGGTATTGCTTGCTCTCCTGATAAGTAACGTCCTGCTTGGCGAACCACATGTTGATTCGTTCGAGTTCGGCATTGGCTAAATTGACTTCCCCGAGTCGCTTCTTGTCTAGTGAAGATAGTTTTCTCAACGCCCAATTAAGGGAGGATAAATCCGTGATACTGAATCGTTCTTTTGTTTTCCCCTCGGAGGTTGGAGTTAGGTGTTCATTTAGTTCTTCGAGTTCTTCGTCTTGTAGCCAATTCATTAAATTACCTCCACATTCTTTACTTCTCCGTCCTCGATATAGATACCAACGCCACCGCTTTCATCCACGAGTTCACACCAGACCTGATAGTCGTTATCCTTTGCCATTTTCTCTATAATTGCCATGTGTTTCTTGTCAAGTAAAGAACCGTCATTCACTCGGATAACCCTCAAATCCGGATTAATAGCCATCGCTATAGATAATGAAACGGTCAACGCTTGTGCCGAACTAGCTTGCTCAAAGGGCAAATCTTGATAGAATACTCCACCGTTTTTAAAATCCAATCCCTCAATTGGGAATTTAGCAGCCTTCATTAAATCAGCCTTATATGTTTTTACTGCTTCCAATCGGGCAGTGTAGTCCTCCGACTCTCTTTGATGCTTGTCGTACTCATTCTTTGCAATCTGGAATTCATCCCATTCCCGGGCCTTTCGGTTCGTTTCGTCAGCGTTAGAAATTCGTTCGTTAATGTCGGTCAGTTCCCTATCCTCAAGGGTATTAATTATTTCCTTCTTGGCGTTTGCCTCGAACCACAACTTGTCAACCATTGTCTTACTCGCTTCGATTAGTTCAACCCTTTTTACCTTTGCCTCTTCGAGTTCTGCGGTCTTGATGGATAAACGTTTATTCAATTCTGCTATTTCATCGACCAGATCCTCTTCGATATTATCCCGGCTAATTATCAAATCGGCATGTTTGGAATCAAAGGATTTAGCATCACCAATTAAGTCCTCTAGGTATTTCCTTTGAGCCAAATTTGCTTTATTGAAGTCCTCAACCTCTGCTTTTTCAGCCATTAACTCCGTAATACTGACCGCTTTAGTTTCTGTCGCGCCAACCTTACTATCGTAAGTAACCTTGGCTTTATCCCTATCCCTGTTAACGCCTGTCCTGCCCTCAAATACGACCTTGTAGACCGCGTTCAGGGTATCCAAGGGGTTAGTGTACTCTTGAACAACTACACCCGCCAGACGGCCTAATTCTTCAGTATCAACGCTAATATTAACAATACCTAAAAGCGTATCCACTTGAGTCTTTTTATCAGCCTTGGCAAACGCTAAGGGATCGAATGAGAACTTGCCGATAAGTTTGTCAAGCATATCCTGCGGTTTAGGATATTTAAGCCCTTGAGGGTTTTTGACTTCGAGAGTTGAACCGGATTCCGTGAACTTACGGGTGACGATCATTTCCCCGAGGTCGAGGACCACATTAGCCTTCTTTTCGCCTGTTCTTATAGGTTGATCCTGAATGTTCTTAGTTCCCCCTAGCGCCCACCATATGGAGTCCAGAACCGTTGTTTTTCCTTGCTCATTAGCTCCGGTGATCTTGACCACATTGCCCTCTGGAATAATCTCGATAGCCTTTAGTTTCTTAACATTTTCAGCGATTAGTTTAACGATTTTCATATTTCTTCCTCTTTCTTCTTTTCGAATTTATACCCACAAACTGTATTAATGATCTTGGATCTACACCCACCACTGCATAGCTCATCCCACTTGCAGTAACCACACTCCTCTTCCGGTTCATCATCTACCCCGGAATACTCGTGGTCCTGCTCATGAAACTCTCGATAAAATTCTCTGCCCTTAAACAAAAGATTCACATGGTCCAAATAGTTCTAAAGTATTGCCCGATATGATAAAATGACTTTGAGTAGTTTCCTTGTCAGCCGGGGCCTCTGTTTGCAACAGGGCCTCTTCTTTTTGCTCAATTTCCTTTTTAATCACAAGATTAATCAGGGTTTCCCTGTCCACATCAATCGAAAAATACTCCGAGATAACACCATCCTCTACGCTAATTCCTGCCTTGCCTCGGTATTCTAATTCAGGGAATATTGCATTTAGCAAGGCATCTATATCGTCCCAGCTTGCATTGACCTTGGATATGATCGTGACGCGCCTTAGTGTGTTGGAATGACCGTCGATTGACCATTGCTCGATGAGTTGGCTGTCTTCTAGATCTTGGATGGCAGATAGTTCATCTTTGGTTAGCTTTCTCATGTTGGTTGCTTCCTTTCTGCCCAATTTAGACAGTCCATCCTTGAGAAAACCGGATTAAACGACTCCCCAACTCTCCTCCTGCCAACATAATCCACTACTACAGCCTTCATCCTGTCATCATCCTTCTCGGTCCCAATATCGCGCATAGCTTGTCCCTTCATAATTCGCTCCCAATGGTGATGATGCTCGGCCTTTTGATTAGAGATACGTTGTTCCTCGATCTGCGCGGCAATACGCTTTTCTTCAGCCTCGATACGTTGCTTTGTCTGTTCGGCATTATGGGCTTGGATTTCTCGATTGATCCAGCCTATTTTTGATGCATGGAATTTGATTGCTTTAGCGAATTTTTCTAACATGGCTTCACCGTTGAAAGATAGTCAAGGCATCCGGAACAAACCATGGTCCCGTTATGATGCCTGAGTAAATCTTCCATTCCTCCGCATACTACACAACTGGGTTGATACTCCTTGAGGATTATCTCGCCATCTGCGTCTACGAATATTTCCAAGGCATCCCCGTTGGCGATTGACATAGTCCTGCGAATTTCCTTCGGGACAACAATTCTCCCGAGTTCATCAACTTTTCTTACCACCCCTGTTGATCTTTTCATTTCAATCCCGCCCTCCTCTTCCTCTTATTCCTCGGACGCTTTGCCATAATTGGCACAATCTCCCGCTTAGAACATTCTCCCTGACAAAATGGAAACATCAGATTAGTGAACCATGTCCCTTCTGTACTAATTTCCCAAGTTCTACCACATGAGCAGGTTATCTTAACTTCACCGTCAGGCAGGTTGACTTCTTTTCCACATAGACACAATTGAGGTTTTTGCTTTACCATTTGGATACCTCCTTTATTAAACTAAGTAGCCCTTGCTATTACAGTACTTACAGGCTTTCCATGGTGTACATTTTCCTAAGTCAACAAACCATCCTTCTAACATCTCAACTATCCGCACCCCAGATCCTTTCTGTCCAACTTCTTCAATGGGTTTGGGGCAGGTATCCTCGCAACACTCCTCGCATTCCTCGCACGAAGTTACAAGTGGCATATTTTCGTGGTAAATAGATTCGATGGTCGGTGTTATTTTTTGATCCCTGAAAATCTGATGGTCCTTGCATGAGTAAAGCAAAATGTATGGATATCCCTCAAATTTATGGTAAGGTCCCTTTCCTAAATATAGGTGAGTTGGACCTCCTTCGAATTCGTTGATTACTCTTGGGGTATTGAGTAATTTATTTTTCACAGCTTGTCCCTCCTAAATCCTTATTGAATCGTCTAACTCCTTCTCGATCCGCCCAACTTCTTCCATTAGCTCTTTAAGGCCACTTGCTTTACTGACCAATATTTGATGCTTGAGAAGAAACTTGTAGCAGGAGTTTAAACTTGGCAGATAGCCCAGCACCTTGAGTTGTTCCTCACCCTGAGTTCCGTCCTCGTTTGTATCGAACTTTGGGGGAACGCTCCTTTGGTTTACCTTGAATTGGTTGGGGTCGGATGTTACACAGAATTTGTTTCCGATGTTGATTCTCATTGAACACCCACCTCGCTACCGAGCAGCTTTTCAATGTTCATCCTCACCGCAAAAATAGCAGCTAGTTCCCTTGCGAACTCTTCGTCCTCGGCCTTGAGATTAGTCATGATAGCTTCCATTTCAGAGCGAACATCCTTCAGGACGGCTTCCTCTTCCCTTAGCCCGGTCAGTGTGCTCTGGAGTCCCGAGAGAAGGCTAGTCTTGCGACTTTTGGACTTAGCACCCTTTGTCATTACTTTTTCGATTGCACCATTTTTTAAAATACTCAATTTGTTTCCTCCTCCTACTTAATTAGCTTGGATGTAAACTCTTTCACTTGACCCTCAGTTAACTGTACCGACTTCAGCGCATCCTTAAAGTTTGGAATGTACTTTGATTGGATGCGTTGAGATTCCTGGTAGGATAAACGTCTTTTCTGATCTTTCCTCACTTGATTACCTGCTTTCTGGTGTTGCGTTGGAATCACTCCTCTTCTTTCCACCCAATCAAAGTTTCTCCAACCCCTGCACATTCATCGCAAACTGCATCATAACCACTTCCGTATCCAGAAAATCCACTTCCTTCACAGGTGTTACATGGTTCCGTTATTGGTTCTCTTGTCACCTTAGTAAGCACTCCTCTTCCCAATTAAACTCCGCATTTGAGCAAACAACCTCGCCATAGGATTACCTGAGCTACCCAAATGAGAGATAACCTTGTCCACAGCCTCGCGTTTCTCCTTGCGAGTTTCCTTCTTGCCACCCCAAACGAACTTTTTCACATACTGCGGTTGAGTTGATTCGATGTACTCCCAGTAGGATAGGCCGCGTGATTTGGCAGCTTGACTGATTTGGTTGGATGGATTTTTAGATTTCAATTTGATTCACTCCTTGTTCTTTAAATTAATCTAAGTTCAGCTACTTCCTGAATCAGCCCAAACGATTGGTTGATATAGAAAATTACTTCGGATTCAGTAAGGTATGGTTTGCCCTTAATAGTTGGTTCCGATAATTCGCGAAACATTTTACTAGTCATTCTGTAGATCAATTCAATTCACTCGCTTTCTTTTAATTAATACCTCGTTAAAATCCTAAAACTAATCTCTGCCACTCTGATAACATCCGATAGACTCGTCCTGCGCTTGAAACCAATGTTGTTGACCATGATGTCAGTCGTGGTTAGGTCCATGAGGTGTGCGAATTGGGATGTGGTTAGTGGTCCTGTGGTTTGTTCGAGGATGGATTTTAGCATATTAGTGTCTCGCTTTCGTTGAATTTAGGTGTGTCCAGCTATCACGCATTTGGAAGCGGACAGCAGTATGGAATTCCGCTACCGTCTCCGGCATGACTTGCTTTTATCTTGGCGCACCATACGAGCATACCAACTTCACCATAAGGACATTTAATGCAGTCCGTGAACGTGATCTTTCCAGGCAACTTAATACGTAGTCTAAAATCGTGCTTGTAGCTACCTATGACCAACATGTGGTTCGTGGTCTTCTTGACGCTTGTTTTCATTCGCTCACCTCCCTCCAACTAACCGATCGTTAGCCTTCTTCTGACTTTTCTGTAACATATCTTTGATCTGGTAATAATCTAGATCCATCTCATAAAGTACAGCGATTTTATTAGTGACGCTTTCCACGAGTTCCAACTCATCGGCTGTCATGTAATCCAATGCGACATCCTTCTTACTTGCTCCACGCTCCTTCCTGATCGTGGAGGCTACTTTACCAAGAGTAGTTTTATAGGATAAATCGGTAAATAGTTTATAGTCCCATTTTCCGTGTTTGGGGTTTTCTTTGATCTCATCAGTTAAGGTCCTACGAGTTGGCTTCAGTATCAATTTCCCCATTTGACGTTTTTGAAGTTCAGTACGCATTCGGTAGAACTGATCAACTAGTTCGGTTTTGAAGGCTACAACGGTTGGAGTATTCTTTAAAAATGTTATAAGTAGAGTTGCTTGTTGTTCATTAAGTAGTGTTATTTCCTCCGGACGGCCTCCTGTGCTTTCTGTCTCATGTGCGACCAAAAGTCCAAATGTTTCAAGCGATGATTTGTGTAAATAAATTTGCTTCTTAATGTGCCTGTGACCAACTCCTGTAAAATCAGAGATTACCTTAGACGTAGTAAATGGTATTGCCTTGATAGAGCTTGGTTCGAGGAAAACTAAATTACCCATGCTTATCCTCCCTATTTGTTACACTACCCCCAATACTGACTTGTAAAAACTCCAAGTCCTGCACCTGCTTCTTTAGTGACGAAATCTTTTCGCCGATCATCGCATTTAAGAAGAAAGCTGAACTAGCTTTATGCGTCAATGTGTGGTTATTGAGGGTTTGGTGAATGAACTGCCGACTAACTCCAAACTTTTCGGCAACGTCTTCGTTGTTATAGCTTGTTAATCGTTTGAACTCACTTACTAATTCCTTCTCCGTTATCTCCACCTCCTTGACGAAACGATTCCAAAACATACATTTTCTAATACTTTTTTGCAAATTTGTCATAATACCCTATTGACCAAGCTATTGCTTTGGTGGTATATTAGACACAGTTAAACAAGAGCACAGCAAACACACCTGTTGCGTTGTGGGAAGGTTGAACTCAGGTACTTCAATACCTGAATCGTTCTGTGGTGGGACGAGAAATTAATTAGAGCGTGGTTGCTCAATCGACGTACTTTCGGCTTATCAATACTGGTAATATTGATGGACTGGAAGTGCGTCAAAACGCTATAACCTCAATAATGTTTACCTTCTGCTTGCGTGGTAAGTGCAATTGGAAGGCTTGTTTAAGGTTAAAGAACTTTTTGAAAGAAATAAAAAATATTACTCTGCCTGAAATAGATACCCAACTTCGACCTCAAGAGCTTCGGCAACCCGTTTGAGCGACTTCACGCTCGGGCCGTGCTTTCCGTTCTCTATTTCACTCAGAGTGCTTTCTCTCAGCTTTGCGCGTTCTCCAAGCTGACTTAGTGTCCATTTTTTCATATTTCTACATTTTCGAATTTGGCTGCCGATTGTCAACGTCTTCACCTCCTTATACGAAATAATTGTTATGGAGTAGTTCTGGTAAGCTACTCCATAACATATATATATTATACTTCGAACATCTCGAATAATCAAGCCTTATATTGGGTATATTATCTATTATAGAAAGTTTATTTTAGGATGACGCTTATGAATATTATTTTAGATAGGATGATGATTGATGGACTACGGCCACAAGATAAAGTATGTTAGAGAAAAGATAAGGGATATATCCTTGACTGAGCTGCACAAAAGAACAGGTCTTTCCTTGTCTTATCTATCAGACACGGAAAACGGTAAATGCAACATGTCAATCAGAGCCTTAGAGAAGGTAGCCAAGGCATTGGGTGTTGACTCGGCATATCTGTTAGACAATAATATTATGTCTCTTCGTAAGTTGGTTGAGCTTAACAATGTTGACCTTCCGGAGGATCTGGTTGAGTTTTTTGCTAAACAAGAGAGTCTACCTTACGCTATGTTAGCCAGACAGCTTTACAACGAAAAAATAGACCCCGAATTTCTTCGTGATCTTCTGGAGTCGATCAAAAAAATGAAGTCTAAGTGAATATTTTTGTGAGCATCCAATCGCAATACATCGGATGCTCACTTTTTTTTGCGCATTTTTAGATATAGGAGGATATCTAGTCGTAATTATGGTCATAAAGACCCCCTGAAGGCAGGGGAAATGTATTGTATTATAGGGTAAGAAAGGAAGTTTTGCAAATGATTGTTGAACGCGATTTAGCAGGATTCTTTAAGTGGATAGTAGTGGATGACGAACTAACTATA
>Ga0209728_1001041_pt1 | contig 18641 bp, 12 predicted proteins | sample RifGroD1_FD_183997 | JGI IMG/M metagenome (GOLD analysis project Ga0209728, IMG submission 183997) | Groundwater microbial communities from Rifle, Colorado, USA - Groundwater D1 (SPAdes) (version 2) | ecosystem: Environmental > Aquatic > Deep subsurface > Groundwater | place: Rifle, Colorado... | reverse complement strand
CCTTTGATCAAAGCCGGTGAAGAACAGCAGATAAACGGTCAAAATCTTGACTTAGGAACATTGCCTGAACAAGAATGACAGTAAACGGCTAAGCTTTGAGAACAGGAAACCCCCGCTCGGCGGGGGGTTCTTTTTGTTAGTATTTTTCGAAAATTCCTGGTGGACCGTAGGAGATTCGAACTCCTGACCTCTTCCATGCCATGGAAGCGCTCTACCAACTAAGCTAACGGCCCTAGTGTAATAAATAATGCTAAAGAATTATATCAGATGCCCCGGGGAGTAAAAGTTTTAACATTTTCACGGCCGAAAACCATTCTTTTGTTTGGAAGATTATCTATCGTGAACAGTTTTACCGGTTTTTCCGCGTTGAACATCGGTCTTTTCGGATTGTCCTCAAGTATCTTTTTAATTTTCCCAATCAGCTGTTCTATCCCCTCCCCCGACACGGCTGATATCCCGATGACATCAATTTTCTCTTTTTTAAAATAGTCAGTAACACTTTTTAGAATATCTTTTACTTCAGTAATATCTATTTTATTTATAATCACTAATTCAGGCTTATCTATTAACCCCTTTCCATAAACTTCCAGCTCTTTTCTTATTTTTCTGTAATTAGAAAGGGCGTTTTCTGCCAAATCTAAACCGCCCCCATCAGAATAGCCTTCCAGCGGATCTATGAGGTGTACGAGCACCCTGGTGCGTTCTACGTGCCTTAAAAACTCGTCCCCTAACCCCCTGCCTTCAGAGGCACCTTCTATCAATCCGGGAATATCGGAAATAATGATATTCTCACCATTTTCCAGCTCCATTACGCCTAAATTCGGTGATAGGGTTGTGAAAGGATAGTTTGCCACTTTAACGTTAGCGTGTGTCAATTTATTTAATAACGTACTTTTTCCGGCGTTAGGTAAACCTATTAGTCCCACATCTGCCACGAGTTTTACCTCGAGCTTGATTTCTTTTTGTTCACCCAAAGTTCCCGGCGTGTATTGAACCGGTGTCTGGTTGGTAGAACTCCGAAACCTGAAATTACCCCTGCCTCCGATACCACCGCGGGCGATAAGAAATTCCTTTCCGTCAGTATCCATATCGGCAACTAAAACTTCGCGGCCATCTTTTAATTCATACACTAAAGTGCCCAGAGGTACCGAAATTCTGTAATCTTCGCCGTCAGCTCCGTACATCTTAAGTTTCCCCCCGTGGCCACCATCCTCTCCCGCGTACATTTCTTTGGCTCTAAAATCCCTAAGAGTAGCCATATTCCTGTTTGCGACAAAATAAACGCTACCTCCGTCGCCCCCGTCGCCCCCATCAGGCCCGCCTTTCGGAGTACCTTTTTCTCTGAAAAAAGAGACTTTTCCGTCTCCGCCATTACCGGCTCTTAATTTTATTTTTACCAGATCTATCATTTTTATCGAACGAAATTAAATGGATCCTGGGCAATCCCATTGTATTTAACAGTAAAGTGAACATGCGGACCTGTCGATCTCCCGGTGTTGCCCATTAAGCCTATAATTTCGCCTCGCGAAACTTGCTGGCCATAGCTTACATCAATACGGCTCATATGGCCATAAACTGTCTCATAACCGCTCCCATGGTCAATTCTCACATGTAACCCCAACCCGAACGGATCCCAACCTGCTCTAATTACAGTTCCTGAAGTACACGCCAATAACGGAGGAGAAGAAATGTTATGGGGCGAGGCAACATCAATTCCATTGTGATACCAGCTGTAGTATTGGGTAACGATTCTAACAGTAGTCGGCCAAACGCAAAAACCCTTATCGGCTGCAGCTGTAGAAGCGTTGCCTGTAGAGGCAGCCCCTGAATATGCGGTGTATACCGGTACAACTTTAGGCACTTTTCCACCCGGAATAACCAGTTCCGTACCCAAAGCCAATGTCGATGTATCCAGTAAATAGTTAAAGTCGGCTATGGCTTGCGAGGGAACATCGTATTTTAAGGCAATTGAGGTGAGGGTATCCCCTCTTTCAACTGTATGAATCAGACCGGCTACGGGAGGAACTGTTATTTCCTGCCCTACCTTAAGAATTGAGTTATCCGAAAGATTATTTACATATTTCAAAGCGTCCGCGGATATCTTGAATTTCTCCCCGACGCTATAAAGCGTATCCCCAGATTCAATTTTGTATACAAAAGCCTCTGTTCTCCTTCTCTCTTCAGGGAGCGTTGTCACGGCCATTTCTCTTTTAGGTATTATATCGGTGGACGTAGCTAGATAATCTGCTTTAACCTGAGGACTGGCAATAAAATCGTAGCTGCTCAACACTTCGCCTATCATAAATACCCCCAGAGATACGGTAACTACGGTTATAAAAGCCAACGGTCTCCCGAGTTTTCCCCTTGACCAGATTAACTTTTTGACGATAAAGGACTTTGCAACGGAAGGAAGTTGGAATAGAAAAAAAAGTGCGGTACCGATTATAAATAGTAGATCTACAAACTTGTCCCACAGATACTCGAGAATAGAGCGGAAAAACTCCGCCCATATATTCACGAACTGTTCAAATTTGTTTCGTCCCTGAGGCCTAAATCCTTCAAAACTGAGCTGAAAAAAACGTTTAGACGCCGGGCGTTTGATGGTAAATACCATGGTTAGTTCTTCCGGGCAGACACTCTAACGATTTTACCAATACCCCAGTATAACGGCAAATCATCGTTTTAGGTGGCTTTCGGAAACTAGGCTCCCGTGTGAAGGGTATCAAGAAAATCCTTGTTGGTTTTTGTCTTCTTGAGCCTGTCTATGACCAAATCTGTGGCATCTCTTTCGTCTAAAAGGTCAACCATTCTTCTCAGTCTATAAACCTTCTCCAACGTAGGGGCATCAAATAATTGCTCCTCGTGTCTTGTACCGCTTGATTTTATGTCTATTGCCGGAAAGATACGCCTTTCTGACAAGCTTCTGTCTAGTCGCAACTCCATGTTGCCCGTACCCTTAAACTCTTCGAAAATAACATCGTCCATTCTGGAACCTGTCTCGACCAAAGCCGTGGCAATAATAGTCAGACTACCTTTTTCTTCGAAGTTTCTTGCAGCACCGAAAAAGTGCTTTGCAGGATACAAAGCTGCGGGATCAAAACCGCCTGTCAAGGTTCTACCTGAAGGAGGCGCTACCATATTGTATGCACGGGCAAGCCTGGTAATTGAGTCCATCAAAATAACAACGTCTTTTCCTCTTTCAGCCAATCTTTTCGCCCTTTCGAGGCACAGCTCTGAAACCCTTGTCTGCTCTTCGGCCCTCTCATCAAAATTACTTGCGTATACTTCACCCTTAACGTTGCGGCTAAAGTGCGTAACTTCTTCCGGGCGTTCTCCTATGAGAGCTACCATCAATATGGTTTCAGGATGGTTAGTAGTTATACCGTTCGCAATATCCATAAGCAAAAATGTCTTACCTGCCTTAGGAGGAGCAACAAGCATAGCTCTTTGTCCTTTGCCTATAGGTGCTATCAAGTCTATTAATCTTGTAGCGATAACATCTTTAGTCGTTTCGAGCTTCATCCAGTCTTTCGGGAAAATAGGTGTTAGCTCGGTGAAATGGGGTCTTTTTCGGGCACTTTCGGGCTCTATCCCTTCTACCGACTCTATTCTTAACAATGAGAGGTATCTCTCCCCTTCTTTGGGAGGCCGCGCATAACCTTTTATCATGTCGCCTTTTCTTAAATTGAATCTTTTTATTTGTGAGTGGCTAATATAAACATCGCGGGGAAGATCCGATTCGGATCTTTCTTTCTGCCTTATGACGCCGTAATCGTTCAGTATCTCCAACATACCTTCTATGCCAACCGAGTCTCCGTTAGAACCGGTTTCCTCCGTGGAAACATTGGGCTTGTGCTGGTAAGAGTATAAAGGAGCTGCCACTACCGGAGTTTCCTTTACAACCTCCTGTTCAACAACAGGAGAAACACTCCCCTTATCTTCAGTCTTAGGAGCTATTTTCTTCTTAACAGCGGAAGTGTCAGAAAGTTGAGCACTATTATTAATCAAATTACTATCTTTACTTGTATCTACAGGTTTTCTATTCGGCATATTTAATTGTTTAAAAGTGAAATTTATACATCAATCTATTTAAGGCACTTGCCTAAAGCCGGGAGATAGCCACTGCCCCTTGCTACCTCCCGACTCTAAGCCTCATCTGAATCACAGAGAATCGATAAGTTCGGCCTTCACGACGAGTCTTTTGTCGTATGTCGATTTACCTGGAAGCCACACTCCACCACATGTAATCAATGTCAGCTCTGACTTGCCATCAGTATCTTCCAACACCTTTAGCCTATCGGGGTCATTGATGTCAACTAGTAGAGAATCGACAATCTGGTAAGCGTACTGTCTGCCCAGGCTGTCTTCTAAAAGAACTGTATCACCTACCGTAGCGTTTTTCAACTGCCAAAAAGCAGCGGGTCTTCCGAAATTGTCATCAAAATGTGCGTTGATTATTACATTGCCGTCTTCCCCAGGTTTAGCTCCTTTTTTGTACCACCCCGCTTCGTTCCATTTCTTAGGCGTGTCTAGTGTACCGTCAGTTTGTAACCCCACTTCAATAATATCGGCGCTAATATTTCTTTCTGTTATAAAAATGTGTGTGGGTGGCATTAAAATAGGTTCGGCAACAGGCTCAAAAACAGACACCTGCTCCTGGACGGACTGTTCTACAGGGGATTCTTTTTTCCTAAAAAAATCGGGCAATATACCCAGGGTATAAGCGTAATAACCGGCACCGCCTAATATAACCAGGAGTATTATGAAAAATATGAACTTTTTCGCACGGTTAGGTGATTCCATAATGTGATTATGAAGGAAATTTTAGGCAAGGAACAGAATGGTCGAGTAAGTAACCCAAACCCAACCATTCTGCCCCCTGCCCAAAGGCAAAGGGCAAACGGGGCCTTCATACGGACGGATGTCCGCAGAAGGTTATCTTTTCTTTCTCAGTAAAGCACCGACTAACAAAGATCCGATTCCTGCTATACCGGTTACCGATACAGCTCCGGTTTCAGGTAATTCTGTGGGTTCACCTTCACCGTAACATACAGTAGCGGTGTCGGATCCCTCAAATTCACCATCCCAATAGACCTTAGCTTTGTTAACAATACATTTGTCAAAAGCTTCGTCTCTATCAAACTCGTCTGAGTCTATCTCAGCCTCTATGATAAAGGTTTTGGTCTCACCGGGCTCAAAATCGTCCCAGTATTCAGTTAAGCCTGAGCCACCTACTCTATCCATTTCATCGGGTAGAGAGTCACTCATCTTCATATCGTCGAAATCTATGTCGGCATCCTCGTCAGAAAGGTTTTTGATCTTTATTCTAAACTCTACGACATCGTCTTCCTCGACGTCAGTAACTTTAGATTCCCAATCATCGTCGCCTTCTATTCTGACTTCCTTCTCTATGCTAAACCTCTTGTTTATTATGCAGGTTTCGCCTCCGCCGTAAGTTGACTCGCAGTCAGCAAGGGCCTTGTCACTTGACAAAAGGAACAAGCCGGCTACGACAGTTACCAAAGCTATTAACTTGTAACCTTTTTCTTTCATATATATCAAATAACAAAACCCATACCCACCTTACTACATGCTAAGTTAAATATGGCAGTTTTTGTTGATTTGGCAGGAAAATAAGTACTCTTGGATTGGCCACACAGGTCAATCATATCGATATTCTAACCTAATCCGGCACTTTTGTCAACACTATGGGGTTGTCTTGGCGGGGGCTGTTTGGGGTCACTTTTCAAGCCCGTCCGGGTACTTTTTGAACCAGCTTACAAGGTTATTAATGCCCGTCTCAAGAGACGTGGAAGGGTTCCAGTCAAGAGAGGCGGCCGCCTTGTCGAAATTGGCGTAAACCTCTGCATACTCCCCCATGCGGATCTCTCCCGGGTTGCGATCGAACTTATTTCCTACGGTTTTTTCTACCTGATCGACTATTTCATAAACTGTGTAACCTTTACCCGTGCCAAGGTTGAAAATTTCGTTCGCCCCACCCTTTTCAAGATACATTACAGCTTTAAAATGAGCGTCCACCAAATCCACGACATCTACATAGTCCCTCACCGGGGTACCGTCACGTGTATTAAAATTATCGGCGCAAGTTACCATAAAAGGTGAAAGGCCTAAAGCGCCCCTAACAGCACTCTGTACGAGGTGTACAGAGGGCAAAGAGCTGTACCCTACATCACAATCAGGATCAGAGCCAAAAACATTAAAGTAACGAAAAATTACGTAATGTAGCCCGAACAACTCCGAATACCATTTAATGGCCTTTTCCACCATAAGTTTTGATTCTCCGTAAGGATTGGTGGGATTCTGCGGGTGTTTCTCGTCTATGGGCAGGTATTGGGAATTACCGTAAGTAGCGCAGGTCGAGGAAAATATTATGTTTTCTATTCCGGTTTCTTTTATGGCCTCCAAAAGGTTAACGGATCCCATTAGGTTGTTCAAAAAATACTTTTGGGGGTCCCGCATAGACTCGCTGACAGACAATACCCCCGCAAAGTGTAAGACAGTAGAAATGTTCTTCATACTTTCCGCCGTTAAAGCCTTTTTCACCCTCTCTGCGTCTCTCAAGTCGACCTCGATTACGCAAATATCCCCGTATTTCTTCAAATTCTCCAGAGCTTGTCTGCGCCCGGTTGTAAAATTATCCAGGACATGAACTTTGTAATTTTCCTGTAGCAACCTTTTAACGGCATGACTTCCGATGTACCCCCCTCCCCCCGTGATTAAAATCTCACTCATCGGTGTCCCCCTTGTCATCAATAATTTTTTCTTTGTACTTAAAAATGAAAATTGCGGTAGGAATTAAAATTAACAAACCCAGATATTCCAGAAGCTCGGGTAAAAAGATAAATTTTATACCCGAAGCGTCACTTTTTCCCTCAAACACCCAACCGTTTGCCCAATTATTAACCGTGACATGTTTTGCATTGCAGGGTTTTAAACCGCAAAAAGCAGCCCACCCCTTCTCATAAGCTTCGTTCAAAACGACTAACTGTTTACCGGCCACGGGCAATACCTCAGTGTGGAAACTACGCAGGTAATTATAAGGCACCGGTGAAAGACGAACCGACTCCAGCTGATTCTCGGTGTAGTCGGTACCGAAAACGAGGTTGGAAAAATTTACTGTATAACCCATTTCCCCACCCATTGGAGGTATCAGGTAGTAATAGCTGGTCATTGACTGATTTTTTGGTAGCTCTACGTACAAATCACATCTCTTGGAAAATTCGTTTGTCAGGCACATGCGCAAAGGCGCCCCCGCAATATTGCTTGCTCTCACCTCTAAAAGATATCCGGTACTCTGAGGTAAATACGGAAACGGAAAGGAATCACATACCGCGTTTTCCACCGAGGAGTAGGTTAAAACCCCCGGAACTCCGGAAATATCGGGAACTTCGTCTTGATTTTGTATCAAATTACAGTATCTGTGGTAATGATCCATATCAACAGCTTTTCCACCGAAGGACATATTTTTGTCTACTTTATAAGGTTCTGACACAAATGGGGTGAGAACATTACTTTCATCGATAGTTACTTCCGAAGTAATAACGCTTTCTACCGAATATATTTTGACGTTTCTAAAAGTGGTTGCCACAGGGACATTACTTCCCAAAGCATTTGAATTGAATCTCAGAAAGTAATCACTAATGTCTCCTTTGATAGTGAACATATGAACACCGTCTCTGTAATAGTTCTCGCACAATCCGGACTTGTTGCTAAAAACACAAATGGAATACGGACTATCGGGTGTAATATCGGCCTTTATAACATACGGGTTTGAAGCACCGGCCTCTATATCGTTTTCCAAAACCGACACTAGGGGAAGTGTTAAACAAGCTTTTAATCCGCTACCTGTTAAAGTAAATCCGTCCTCCAACCTTTTAATTTCATACGAACTCATACCGTGAAGGTCGCTGCAGGGTTCCAGCTCCCCGGTGTACCCCATAACAGGGACGTCCCCATCTTTCAAAGTGAAAATGCTTATACTATTTGGGGCACCGATATTGTAGTAAAAACTGATTTCTTTTTTTCCGTATTCAAGGGGATTAAAAAACATCCCCCGCGCGTCGTTGTTGACTAAAATGGCAACCGCAGACCCACTTTTTATCCCTTCAAACTCTGACCTCATCAATTCTTCACTCGAAGATATTTGTTTAGTGGAAAAAACCAAACCTTGGTCTCCAGGCAACCTCTCAAGTACCGCGGTCAGAGGGACGCGGGCCGATTTCTCCCCGCTCTCATCTTTACCCGAAAGTATGGCATTTCCACTAATAAACTTCGGGTTTAGAAAAATAAACTCTCCTTGATCCTGCACGTATTCCTCTTTCACGGTTTCGTCTGTGTTAGTTATACCGATGTAGGGAAAACTCTCTTCTTCCGCGCTTATATAGGGTTTATAGAAAGAATAAACGGTATCAAAAGGTTCTTTATATACCACATCTCCGACCGGATAAAAAGTATCAAAGGTTTCAACCTTAGCTTGTGGTTGCGACGGTGTATATTCGTAAACAGAAAGTCCCTGTCCGAAATCACGTGAAAGAGAGATTCCTTGTGTCTCGGCAAACAATTTCTTAAGCTCGGGGTAAAACAGCTGTTTGCTGTCTGCTGCCGGTGTTATCACCGATTCGTCCAGAAGAAGCCATTTTATTTTATACTTGGCCAAAACATCCGCCAAAAGCTCGGGGTCCCGCGAATACGCCGCATACGACATTTCTCTATAGTACTGTTCGTTCAATAAGTTCCACCTGTCAAACTCACGGTTCATCAAAGGCTGCTTAATCCCGAACCACAAAAACCCGGCTCCCTGGTAACCCAAACGCGTTGCGGGATTCCAATCGTAATAAACCCAGCCCCAAAAACTGTGAACGGGAAAATCAGCTACTCTTCCGTAGCTATCCTGCCCGTCAAAGTACTTAAACATCTCGAAATATCTCTCGGGAATATCCACCCGCATTGAAGGGCTAATGAGTTTACCGGAAAAAACCGGCCACATATAGCAAATTAGAAGAGTTGTTACAACAACTAAAATAAAGCCCCTTACAAACTTCGGAAGTAATATTCTCCGTGTTATTTTGTGAAAAAGGCTTGCATACCAGCTTAGCGCGTAACCAAAAAATACGCTGTAAGCAAACATTAGTCCTATTGAAAACTTGGTGAAAGGAAATCGAAAGGCCTCTTTAAACAATGGGATGGTGTTCTGCATAAGTACGAAAAGACCTCCAAATGGAGGATTAACATTGAAAAGAAAAAATATGCCGATGCCGAAAAACGCAAACACACCATAACCAAATTTTTCCCTCCTGACAACTGAAACTATTACTCCTATGCAGGAGAAAATAAACAATCCGTAACCCAGTATAAGGACGCCGGGGCTGTTGAGATGCAAAACCCACTCACCCAGAAGCTCGCCGTATCGTGCATTTCCCGTGTGCTCTCCCCAGCTGAACAAGAAACTTCTTAAAATAGTGACATCCTGTGTACCTCCGTATTTTTTATTTGCCAAAAAAGCCTCGTTAGAGAATAACCCGTGAATCTTGGACATATTCACTTCTCCGCCGTGGCTCAAAGCAAAATAAAAATTCGGCAACAGCCAGAAAAAGTTAATTACAATTGTGGAGAGGAATATTATAAGCGTCCTTTTTATATACTCCGGACGCCAAGATAGCTTTTGCGAAAGATCGGTTAGCAATATAAGTAGGAAATAAGCAAAGAAGTATATGAAAAATGCATAAAACAGTGTGCTCGTATGTGCCTGCGAGGAACCAAAGAGGGTGAAAAGGAAAAAGATTACCAAATATTTGCGTTTTCCCGTTTGGTAGAACAAAGAAGAAGACCACATATACCAGCCTAAAAGTCCAAAATGAGTCAAAAACATCTCCAGAGGAACATAATAATGCTGCAACGTCCCGAGATTTAAAAGATAAAAAAGTGCTCCAACAAAAGATCCGAGTAATTTGGACGGTTGTTCGAATCTTCGTAGCAGAACATCCCTGAGAAAAAAGTAAACACCGAAAGAACCGAGGAAAAGTGTCAGAAACGCGTATGCGTAACGGACAAACTTTAGCCCAAATAAAAGATTAATCAGGGTGTATAGAACCATTCTCGGGATTTCCGAAGCGTGAGACTGCGACGCCACGGCCCCCAATCCTTGATGTTCCTGCCACACACCACCTACAATGCGTTGCCAGTATAAAGACAGGTTGAATTCAGGATGGAGGGTGTCCCATCCGGTTAAAAAAGTGCCCGGGGTGTAGTTTTTGATACAAATTATGAGAATTATTAGAAAAAGTAGTGTGGGATAAAAACCTATCTTACGTAGATTTTTAGGGGTCTTATCAAATATTGGTAATTTTGGAGCACCAAGATGCACCTTTTAAGTATAGGTTTTATGTGGGGTTTGGGCAATTGGCGTCTGTGTTTTAACCGGGCGCTCGGACAAAAAAAACGGTACCAAGAGTGGATAAATCCAACTTCTCGATACCGTTAACAACAGTCTAGCGGGTGATAATAGGTAAAAATACCTGATATACACCATTACTGACAGTTGCAAACCAGGTCTGTGGGTTTTGATCCCCGTGCCAGGCACTAACATAAACTGTTCTGCCCGGAAGCGGACTCACGTTTTCCACATGGACCACGACCTCAACAACTCCTTGAGCATCTGCCGTGACTTGAAACTCCCAAAATCCTTCAGTGTTCCAGGAGAAACTCCCGGTACCTTTGGTAATTATGGGATCCTGTTCTTTGTCTACACCAATACGAAGGTTTACGTTCAACCCAGGTTCTGTGTAAACAGTCCCGACAATATCGAAAGCGGCCGTAGTTGTGATATCAAGGCTGCTTCCATTTGTTGCTCCATTCCATCCCTCGACTGTGTTGACACCTCCTTCAAGTACTAGGTATGCCGCCACAGCTTTTACGGTAGGGATAAAAATCAGCAACATTACCAGCAATGTCGATACAAAAGCTGATTTTGCTTTCATTCACTCCTCCTTTGATTTTAAGGTGATTGTTGGAAACTGGAGCTATTCTACGTCAAAATACCCGAAAATGCAACCTATAGGATTACAGCGAGAGGGTAGAAACAAACAGCATTTCCGTTATAGCAGATGAAAAAATCCCACATTTCGTCGAACCCTCGGATGATTTGCTTCTTGCCGGTAACCTCCACCTGAATAAGATCCTGCATAGGAATGGAGACACTTCCACTGTCCTTGTTTAAAACCACGGATTCCCATCTCCAACCATTATAGGCGTAGGCTACGTAGGCTGAATCTGAGGTATCGGTCAGCGAAACATTCACTACCCCATCTCCCATAGACACCTCAACAGAACCGGTAAAATCCGTAAATGCTGTAAATAAATTTTTCGGTGCCAGTCTTCCGGAATAATAAACAAAAGTGTCGTAAGACCCGCTTATTAACTCGTTGTACTTGCTGTCTCTTATTAAGTGCTGGTCATAATATCTCCAGCCGTGCAACTCCTTAATGTTCATTTCGCTGGCCGGTAAATCTATTTTGACCCTAATCACCCCATCCAAACTAAGCCTCATCTGGTTTCCTCCGCTTTCAGGATAATTTATGTCTACAAATTCGCCGTTATCCTTGTAGAACCTCACATTAAATGACCGGCCAGGCAAAAGTTCGCGGTCAAGTATTAAGTTGTTTCCCATATAAATCCTGAGGTGTTCCTGAGAAAGTGCGGGGTTGTTATATTTCAGGTAGTCGCTTCTCCTGTAGAGGTACAAAACATTTCCGTCCGGAAGATCGAATGACTGGGACAGTTCAAATTCAGCGTGCTGCCCGTCCAAAAAATAGGACACCAACTGTCTTAATACAGCGATGTTTCTAAGTCCCGGAGGACCCGGATCCTTTGGTATGATGGCAAAATCGATAGTTGACAGATAGTCAGCCAACTCTTCTTCGCTCATTGCGTCAGGACGGTTGTAAGGAATTTTTAAATTCATTTCGTAATAGCGGTTTTCGAGCAGGTACATATCAAAAGACGCTATGGAATAAAATCTGTTGTCCGACACTTCCAAAACTCTATATTTACCGTGGATATTAGGCTCCTCATTAGCCAGTTTATTTATCGTGTGAATTATCTGCTCACCTTTCCAGTCCTTGCCGTTGTAAGCATAAGAATAAGGCTCATCTACCCAGGTGAGTCTGTAGCCGGGTCCTGCAAAAAACGTAGATACGAAATAGAGAGATTTAGGCAAAGTTTGGTATTGATTAAATGAGAAAAAGAAATAGTAGAAGAAAAGGTAAAAGAGATAGATTCCTATCCCGATGTTTGGCAGTATTTTTGTAGGACGCATTGTAAAAAAACACGCGATAGAAAAAGCAAAAAACGGAGCCAGGGGAAGAATGTACCTAAGATCTTTGTTCTGAATCAGTGTAAGCACAAAATACGGGATTAACGTGGACCAAAGAATATACCTGCCCATATTATTATTTTGCTTAAAAAGAAACATTAGCGACACGACAAACAGGAGCATTGATACTATTCCTATCTGGTGTGTAGTTGAGAGCTTTATGTAGTGGAAAAAACTTTCGAAGCTTAGAACTTCGGACGGGTCTCCGGCGTCTGCTGTAGAAGAAACCTGGACGTTTTCTAAAATAGTCTTGAAATTGACTACGTACCACGGCGCTGCCACCAGAACCACGATGATTCCCCCCACAACCAGGTTCGTCCACCTGTTTCTATCGTGTAAAACCTTAGCCTTTAAAGGTGAGTACAGGACGTGATAAAGAAACGGGAAAGCCAGAAAAATGAACGCGTACCACTTAGTTAACTGAGCAAATGATAGCAAGAGAAAAAACAACATGGAGTGGTACTTATCTATAAGTCCCCGGGATTTAATTAAGTGGTAAAAAGCTCCCAACAACAGTGCACAAAGAGGCACGTCAAGGTGATACTGTCTACTCTGCTCCCAAACCTGAGGAAAAAGTGAAAATATCAGAACTGTCAGCACAGCGGTCTTTTTGTTCTGAGTGACTTCTTTAACTATTAGATATAAATAAATTTGAGCGATAATGAAAAAGCCGGTACCCAGCATCAGAGCAAACTCGTAGTTTCTTCCTATTACAAAAAATACGAGGCTACCAAGAAAGTGTAAAAACGGGGGGTAGTATGTTGAGACCTTGATTAGGGATATTAAATTGGCGTGACCACCGAAAAACTCAGGGAACCTGTCAGTAAAGATATAGGAGAGGACTAGGTGACCCGCGCTATCCCAGGTCGGAGGTGCTGTATTTATATACTGCCATATTACATTTAAGGTAAAGTGAAATACTATAATGACAGTCAAAACAACCACATATTTGTCTGAAAAAAGTTTCGTTATCTTTTCCGAAAGTCTTTCCGGAAGTTTCGAAATTTCCATTGAATATATGGTAGCACGTTGTTGTTAGGGGGTTAAGAGGTATAACGTGTGTGAGATTTGTAAAAAACCCGTACAAAAAAAACAAGGCCGTAAGAACGAGAAGAGAATCCGATATATTGTCTTGTTAGACAAAATAAAGGGTTCAGCATCTACAATTCTTACGGCCTCTTGTTAGGGGTGGAATGTGGGTCTACTTAATTTCGAACGGGGTACCATCAGACAAAATCGCGTATCCGACGGGTTTCCCCTGTTCTTTCTTGTAGGACGTCAACATTTCTTTCAAGACTTCGTCGACATCCTCGTCCAAGGGCACAATAAATTTCTGGGCCCAGACATTGAAATTCTTATTGTCAGCGTTCCAGCCAGTGGTTACAACAATTGACTCAGGTTCCGAAGTAACGAATGCCGCAACAAAACCTGTCTTGAATTCCTTGTCCTTATCGGCAAAAGTAACTTTACCGGCATCAGAGGAAATCAAGATTAAATAAACAGGCTTACCGGAAGCATCCTTAAGGATACCTTCCCAGTTGGTAGAGTCCGCAATCGGTAACTTCACCGAACCAGCTGCCTCATTTTTCCAATCTTTCATAATGGGGCCGCTTCCGACCTGGGTAACAGTCATGATTACGGACTTGTTAGACCCTTCGGTTTGAGGAAGTTGTTCTGGGAACAGCGCTGGGTGCGTTTCGTTGAATTTCACGGCGTCATCATATTTCATTTTGACGACCGTTCCATCCGAATTAACATAAAAGCCCACACTTTTCCCGTGGTCTGCAATCCACTCAGCCAAGATTCTTTCCGACGTTTGATCCTTATCCATAGTGGTATTCACCACGTAGGCTTCGGACCAGACATTGAAATGCCGTTTATTAACGTCTTCGTCAGAATCGTTCCAGCCAGTGGTTACACCAATCGACTCGGGGGTCTCAGTCATAACAACTGCAACGAAACCTTCGTCAAATTGGTAGTCCACGCCGGTGAAGGTAAAAGTACCTTTGTCCGATGAGACGGCGACCCAGTATGTCGTTTTCCCGTCAGTTTCGTGAACATCTTCCCACCCGAGTCCGAGGTCAGTCAAAACCGGGAGCTTCACAGTAACCGCGGCCTCGTTGTGCCAATCCTTGATGATTTGTTCAGCTCCACCAACTTGGCGGATTGTAAATACTTTCTCCGCAGCTTTCTGGGGAGCAACGACGGGCTCTTTAGCCGCAACGACAGGCGCTGCAACGATAGGAGCGGGCACAGGTGCTTTGACCACGGGGGCCGCAACGGCTGCTTTTTCGACAACAGGAGCGGAAACCGAAGCGGCAGGCGCGGCGGCCTGTTTTGCGAGGGCAACAGCGTTGCTCCGAAGCAAAACGAAAGCACCCACGCAAAGGATAAAAAGCACTACTAACAACGCAGTCCGAACAGGGTATTCCTTTGCACTTTCCCAAAATTTCTTAACCATTTCAACCTCCTTATAGGTCGGGCCGGTTAAAGCCCTTTTTGATTTGAAAACGATTGGATCCACACCACCCCTCCAGCACACATCCATAATAAAGATGTGCACAAAAGGGGTGTTAGATCCCTAAACGGAATAGCCAAAAAAGGCTAAACCGGCCTAATCAAATAGACCTTAAAAGAGGATTTCCCACACTACACCTTGTCAAAGTACTTTACAGGTATTAATTGCCGGTAAAAAAGCAGCTTTTAAACTGCTGGTTGATGCAACCTCGTGGGCGCATGAATCAATAGTTTAAGTATTTTTTGTATTCTGGGGGATTTGCCTGAAATTAGGCGGTTGTACGTCTCCTTCCAGAACACACTAGATACTAACAGATACTTGCCTAAATGTCAATACTATGGGGCTTTAAGGAAAAGAAAAAGGCCTGCAGATGTTTGTGTATTAATTGCTTAATATCATCTGCAAGCCTGTTTAACATTGCTCTTTCCTAACTTTCCAAAACTATTCTTTCCAATTATCGAGATCCGGAAGTTCACTCTGCTCTTCTTCCACCTTGATTACGATCGGAGCAGTATCCTGTACTGTTTCTGATTTTTTTTCTTTCTTTTCTGCTTCTTTCTTCTCTTGCTCTGTTTTCTTTAGTAATCTTTCCTCCTCAAGTTTTTTTGCCTTTTTTTTGTCGAAATAGGATCTTACAAAGACACCTACGTACAAACCGGCGCCTTGCTCAAAAAATGCCAGTACGTTCACTTTCCCAACGTCCAGCAAAACTGCTAGAAGTACTAGAAGAAGGTATCCGATCACTAATATTGTGACCGTTTTCACTTTCTTCAAAAAATACCCCACAAAAGCCCCAAGCAAAAAACCTAACATCTCTCCTCCTTTGAACGTATTTGTTGTATTGTATCACACACTATAAGTTATGTCTACTCGGGGGGAGCTCGTTTTCTGCGTATGCTGGAACACTTATCTACCGCCGTAAAGTAACTTACCGGGTATATAAAATACGCAGGGGAGAAACTGTAAGATTAACCGCACGAATTTTAACTACGGCACAAAAACCTAAACCAAAATCTTCCTCAAACCCTCCTCGATCAGCTCTCCCAGCGTCATATCATTTTGTATGGCATGTACCTGAGCTAGCTTTTTGAGCGTCTTATCAATTAATACAGTTGTTTTTATTTTGTTAGATTCCAATTTGACCTCCTCCGGTAGTTACCCACAACCCTAAAAGTTATCCACACACTATTTATAACTTATAGGTTGAAGTAAAAATTATCTTCTACATATAACTGTATAACGGTATGTACTTCCATAACAGCAATGTGCATAAGATTGTAATACAGAACTTCTTGTCCCTCATAAAAATTACGCCTCTCGGACTAATCTCCGTCGCTTGTTACGCGTGGTAAATAATATAAAGTTTATATAAATCATGCTTCGGCTGCTCTGAAGCATGGACTTATTGCAATCCTAGATTGCAAAAACGCTTCGACAAAAAACACTCTGCGGCTGCCGCTATTTATGTCGCTTCTGCTGGAGTGTTTTTTTGTGCTCCCGATCACACTTCTCTCCGCACAAGGCACTCTATTTAACTGAATGTTGGAAAATGTTTAAACGTTAATTCTCGCGCTGTTCCGCTACTTTTGAGAATATAATTCTTCCTGCTGATGACTGTATTATTTTTGATACCACAGCATCTACCTCGTCGCCAACACGCTCTTTTGCCCCCTCCACTATTATCATCGTGCCATCAGGTAAGTATCCTACCCCCTGCTCCTTCTCTTTGCCCTGCTGTACAACTTTTATCTTTATAGCCTCTCCGGGTAGCATAATCGTCTTTAAACCGTTTATAAGGTCATTTAGATTTAATGTTTTTATACCGGACACCTGTGCTACTTTATTCAAATTAAAGTCCATGGTCATTAGCTTCAATTTATGTTCTTTAGCAAAGGATACTAATTTGGCATCCACGCCTTTTCCATTGGCGCCTATGTCAGGAATAACAACCTTCGAATGTTTCTTAAGTTCCTTCGCAATGTCCAGACCACGCCTGCCACGTTGGCGTTTTAACTTATCTTTACTATCAGCAATGGTTTGAAGCTCGTCTAATACTGCCTGAATTATTATTAAGCGGTGATCCAAAAATCCGGTTTTTACTATGTCTACAACCCTACCGTCCACCAGTACCGATGTATCAAGAACAATAGCGTGCTCCCAATCCGATTTTCTTTTCGAATCTTCTTCTGCTACCTTTCTTTGTTGTTTTTCCCGCCTTGCTTCCTGTATCTTGCGTGATTGCTGCTCCCAAAAGTTGGTCACTATTTCATTCACAACCTTGTTGATTGTCGCTTCAATCCAGTACTGAGCGCTTATTAAGAACAGGGGGAATACGTAAAATCCAACCAATCCCGCAGCCGCAGACATAAGAACTTCCCAAACAGTATGGTAACCAAAAAAAGGAAGTTCCATAAAAAACGCGGATCTCGAAAGGTTAAAGCCTGAAATGAAGAATATTGTTGCGAAAGCAATCCTGACCCAAATGTTAAACCGCTTTAACTGGGGTATTCCTTTTGTTTTCTGTTGTTTGTTTAATTGTTTGTTTAATCCGTTTTCCACTATTTAAATTGTATCCCTTGGACAGCGCCTTTGATACTGCCTCGTTCAAACTTTTAGCAGTCTCGGGGGAGATAATTGTTTCAAAACCGAGCTTTTTGGCCTCTTTCGCTCTTTTTTCAGTATGCGAAACCCTTCTTACCTCGCCATTTAGACCTACTTCGCCGTATACTACACTTTTCTCTTTCATGGGCAAGTCTTTAATGGATGATATGACGGCAAGGCAAACAGCCAAATCGGCAGCGTATTCGTTTATCTTAAAGCCTCCGGCCACATTGAGATAGATATCGTGGCCGCTTAAATCTATTCCTGTCCTTTTCTCTATTGTAGCTACCAACACTTGCAAACGGTTGGCATTCAGGCCGCTGGCTGTTCTTCTCGGGTAACCGAAGCTTGTTCTTACCGTCAGTGCCTGTACTTCAAACAGGAGAGGTCTGTATCCTTCCATAACAACCGTTACGCAGGAACCTGAAGTTCCTGCAACGTGTTCCTCAAGAAAAAGTTCTGACGGGTTTTTGACCTCTTTCATGCCCTTTTCCTGCATCTCGAATATCCCAACCTCCGACACCGGACCGAAGCGGTTTTTGGTTGTTCTCAGCATCCTGAACATGTGCTGGGCGTCGCCCTCAAGATAAAGAATGGTATCGACAATATGCTCCAGGACTTTAGGACCGGCGACAACGCCTTCTTTGTTGACGTGCCCGACAAGTACTACGGGCACTCCCGTACGCTTGGCGGCTATTGTTATAAGCTGAGTGCAACCACGGACCTGCGGAAGAGAACCTGAAATTCCCGCAATATCTTCGGAGTAAATTGTCTGAACGGAGTCTACTATGACCAGCGCGATATCTTCTGTGGTTTCTATCGCTGAGATGATCTGCTCTACTCCGGATTCCTGTAGCATATATAAATTCTCGGCGGGATAATTCATCCGCTCAGCCCTTATTTTTATCTGATCTGCACTTTCTTCTCCGGCAACGTACAGAATTTTTTTATCTCCAAAACTTTTTGCGATATCTGTAAGAAGTGTGCTCTTCCCTATACCGGGCTCACCCGCCAACAGGACAACTTGACCGGGGACAAAACCGCCTCCGAGAACCCTGTCGAACTCGGATATGTTGGAAGAAAGTCTCTTAATATTTTTGGTGGAAATTTTCGATAGCTGTACGGGTGTAG
>Ga0209728_1001039_pt1 | contig 18666 bp, 12 predicted proteins | sample RifGroD1_FD_183997 | JGI IMG/M metagenome (GOLD analysis project Ga0209728, IMG submission 183997) | Groundwater microbial communities from Rifle, Colorado, USA - Groundwater D1 (SPAdes) (version 2) | ecosystem: Environmental > Aquatic > Deep subsurface > Groundwater | place: Rifle, Colorado... | reverse complement strand
AACCATATCCGCTTGGGAAACCACGGGTGACATACCGGAAGACCGTCGTGAAGAAATATACCGATTGTACCGGATCGACCCGGACGACGCCATGCCCCATGTTTCCGAATCCGATCGCGAACTGATTACCCTGCTCCTCCGTTACGGCAATGTGGCCTTGAAAGAGGAGCTACGTGAACGGCTCGAACGGATGCGCGATCTTACACCTTCCGGGTCGAGTAATACGCCAAAAGGTAATCGTTCGCTGTTGCCGCCCCGTCAGGTGAGTTATAGTACCGCTTCAGGTATTCGGCTATGAGGGAAGTGTCGGTAGGGATCTCGCCCGGTGAACGGTACAGTTTTAACCGGGCGTGAATCGCCCCGTACAGATCGTTCCAGGTGAGGGCGTCGAGATTCGGACCGTCGATCCCAGTAATCTCGCGGATCTGTCGGGCGAGGTCGGGTCGCCGGTCGATGAAATTTTCGTAGTTGTCTACCAGTGTTGCCGGTTCGATCTGAAATATACCACGGGCTGGGCCGTTACCGATCTGTCGACGATATTTACCCATCTTCGATTCATGGGCGGCGGCCATAATCAGTGCAGTTTCAGCCACAGGTGACCACAAAGGGTGACGGGTGGCGGTGATCGGTACCAGGGCAACGTGGATTATTCGACTGAGTGATTCGGCGGTGAGCATGATTCTTCCTCGATGGCAATAATGAGACAGCGTTTCAGGGTCCGAACTTCAACAGCAGCGTCGATGCCGGCCGGGATGATCACACCTGCAGCGTCGTGGGTCGGTATCCGTTCAGCAACGGTAAGTAGTTCGCGGATACGGTCAGATGTGGTCACGCTTACCTCGCGGACAGCAATCGTCCTGGCAATCTTTCTGTGATTTCCACATTGCCTCATGTGACTTTTCGTTTGCCACTTCATACCCGTCGAACCGTTTCCCGAGATCGTGCCACATGAAACAGATCAGGCCCGTAAGAGCGGTACCGAAAAATCCACAGAGTACGAGGAGCATCGGCCAGTCGGCAGCCCCGGTAATCGTGTATTGCCCGGGGGTGGCTGACAGGCTTTTTAAAACGGTCAACAACTGGCTGAACTGATCAGGCGATAGTTCCATCAGAACACTGGCCCCCTCGTGGTCATGCCCGGCAAGCCGAGGCTGTTACGGTTGTACGCCGTCGGACCGACACGGCGGTAGTTGTTCCATGCGGTACCCCCGAATCGCCCGAGAGCGGCGTCAGCTACCCAGGCGATGAACCTGGCACCGGTTGCTTCTTTGGTCATGCCGGCCAACAGGTTGTCAAAAAATTCCTGCGGGTACCGGACGAACACCGGTACCAGATCGCCGAACTCGCGGGGGAATTGTTCCCGCAGTGACAGAGACGCCTCACCGTAACGGCGCCGTGGTTCGAACGGTGAGAGCAGGTACTGATACTGGTATCCAAGATCGTGCGGGAGAGATCCGTACCGCAACGGTCCGGCTGGGTTGAACCCGGGGATATTCCAGAACAGGCGGGGGATACTGGCGAGATCCGTTTCAAACGTACGGGGAAAGATCAGCGGGAGATTGTCATTTTCAGGTCCGAGAATGATTTCCCAGTCTTCTATCGGTCGATACCGGGGAACAGCGAACCACTCGTCGGTTGGGAGCAGTTCGAGGCGTAGGGGTGGAATGATCATTTCCCGAACCTCCGTGAAACATATTCCCCGCCGGTAACTATCGACAGCAGGGTTCCGGTTGCAGCCATCAATCCTGGAGATAACTGTTGCAGTTCAAGCAAGTGGTAACTGATTCCACCCCAAGTGGCAGCCATGATAACAAGGATTATCGCTGCGGTAACTCTGGCTATGGTCATACGCTGCAGCCCTCCGGGCCGTCGGAAAACTCACAACATTTTTTCATCGTCTTCACCGTAGCACAGTTCGTCGCCGTCTTTTCTGTCGCACCATTCAACCACCCGGTAATGCTTGCACTGGCGAGGCTTGCACTTGCGTACACAGGTGCCCTTACAGCCGGTGTCGCTTTGGAGCGTTTTTACGCCGTGCTCGTCGGTGTGGGGATGGGTGCGGATCTCGATCATTTGACATCGTTGTTTTCAGGGACGTAGGTAGTCACCACTTCATCGGAAACCTGACCTTCTTCGCCGCCCAGTGAATATGTCCTATTGTTATGATTTTCGGTTCTTACATAATCAGCTGCGATTGATGTAGATGCGGAACTGTTGCGATCAGCTGTCGTTTTATTGCCGACCCCAATGAAAGTATTTCCATTGCCAGGGACAATAAATCCAGCTGAGTCACCATTCGTTCCAGCCCTGAAGTTTTGAACGGTACGCGCGGTCAGGTCGGCATATGGGTAAAAAGCAAGGAGGACATCCTTCCACGACTCGGGTTTGAAAAACTGCTGGCCGTTGTTTGAAAAAAATATGGCCATTACCCCAACCTTACACGCGGCATCACTACCGCAGGCAACGAGGGCATCGGCGGCGTTTGTCTTGTTACTCTCGTTGTACTGAGATATTTTGTCGTTCACATCGCTATAGTCTTCTAGGAACCATCCGGCACGTGCTGTGCCGGTGAGTGAGAGAGCCAGGGCCAGGGCCAGGATGATGAGTGTTTTCATAATGCACCTTGAATTTGTTATGGTTTTGCGACAGTTTAGTTTCATATCGTGTATCTTACGAACCCTGCCACGGGCCAATCTGCGGAGCATTGCTGCCCCTAGTATTTCCCCAAAAATCAGACAGAGAGTAATTGACGTATGGGGAAACAAAACCCGCTCTATAAAACGCCGATGTCGATTTGAGTTTATAGCCCCACAGGGTTTCAAAATGATCGAGTAACGGATTTGTGGCAACGGTAGCCGTTTTAACGCCCTCGTCGTTGTAAATCTCCCATGTCTCCCCGAGGGATGGGTTGCGGATAAACATTGACCCACGCTCAAAATCTGCATCAGCCACCCTGCCGTTTGTCAGCCAAGTAGCCCACGACACCCCGCCGAAAGCCGTGCCACTTGCACTATAATAGAGGTTTGCCCTTGCCTTAGTGACCGTTGCCCCATTGAGCAGATTGTAAAATTGGCCAGAGTTGTCGAGCAGAACGATGTTGTTCTGGCACCACAACTCCCCGGTCGGGTAAGCGCCTGCCTCCTGTCTGGCCGCGATTGCCCCGTTGCCGTATGCCTTGTTTCGTTGCTGATAAATAAAATTGTGACAGATCGGCACATTGAGCAGACCCTTTACCGTTATGCCGTCAGATGGGGCAAGGGCAGCATTGCCCATACCTGTAATGATGTTGCCGATTGCCCCGCCAACGCCTTCCAGGTCGTACGAGCCGCCCTTGAGAACGATGCCGTATGTTGCCCCGGTTACTCTACAATGCCTCACTGTCGGCCTATTGTTCCAGCCGATTTCTACACCATGCAAACCTGTGCTCAGAGCAATATCAGGGTCGATAGCATACGAGCCATAAACATCGCAATACTCGATAACGGACCCGTTGAGTTTGAGGTTTCCGGTGCCGGAGACATCTGAACCGATAATCAAAATCGGCCCTGCTGCTGCGACTTGTGCCGTGGTTTTGCAGATGAGTTTGGAAATAGTCGCCGCCCCGCACTCGGTTCCGGTCGATGCTATTTTTACGTGCTCTGTCTGGTTCTGAGCTGAGAGCGTCCTGATATCGAGGTTAGAGACAGATTTATTCACCTGATTGGCGAAAGAATAAACCGGAGTTCCGTTGGCGTTCGATTCGACAACGGTCATCTGCCGCTGCATGACGTAGTTGTACGCTTTTAACAGCGTTGCGGCTGGTGTATCTGGATCGTACACAGCAACCAGTCTTATTGGCGTCCCAGGGACAGCCCCGCCGATCAGCGTGCCTTGGTTAAGCAAATAACTGCCCAGTGCAAGCCGCACTATTTCGGCATCGCTTCGCTTAGTTTCCCCATCAAAAATGATGTCGGCTATCGACTCATCAACCTGATCTCGTGTGATTAATATGCCGATATCATCAATCAGTCCCTTCGACCTCAACGCACGGAAGGTTAGTCCAGTCGTCGGCAATCGTAACCCGCCGCCACCGAGAGATAAACCGAGCATCACATCACCAGGAACGAACAGGGGGTATCGGACGTGTACGTTGCCCCGTCGATAATCCCGACCGGGAAATACGCCACCAACGGAAACTCGGTACCCCCGTTAATCTTCAGGTTCACATCCACTGTGGCCACAAAGAACCGGTCATCGTCACCGGGTGTCCATGCCTCTGTAGCGACAACAGCCTGTACCCTACGTGCGACAAAACCCTGAATCGGTTGGTTAGCGGTATCACGGTTCAATCTTCCCATTTCTTACTCCTTTTAAGGTATTCGGTTTGTACGTTTACGATTTTTTCTTCAATCAATTTCGTCGGTCTTCCGGCCGCTTCCGCTTTGTTCCTGGCCTCACGTAGTTTCGTAAGCGTATTCTCCGTATCCTTCGCCAAGCTTACCATTTTATACCGCGGATCGGAAGCCATTTTTTTACGGGTATCTACGTCGGCGGCCAGATAATTTTTACGGAACCGTTCGACCTGTTCGGTCGATTCATAATATCGTTCCGATATCGAACGGTTGGACCACTGTCCATACCCCCGCCGGACGAACGGAATTTTTGACGATTCTACAGGTTCGTCACCCGTAATCGCTTGTATCGGCGTGACCACAGAATCTTTCAAGAACCGGCCGGCTGAACCGGTAACGGTTTCGTACATCAGTTCGATTACCTCGGGGGAAATATCGACCAAGGCGGTATTATCGTACCCACCTTTACCGCCGGTAAGCCGGTGCAACCCTTGAGCAATATTTTTCGCGATACCCGATGTGGATTTCCAGTACCTGTAGGCGTCAGCTTTACCCGGCCCGAACGGTGATTCTTTCGGCATGAGATCCGAGCCGGACCAGGTTTTATTCTCGCCGACCATGACAAACGGGTCAACAACAGTCGGGGCGAGAGCCTGAGTCACCGTGGCCGCCTGCAACGGGTTGAAACTGTTCATTGCCATCGTAATGGTACGCATAGCCGCTTTCGCCGCATCGTATTTCCGGCCGGTTGCCGCCCCGTGGAACGCCCGGGCGATTTCCCCACCGATATTGTAAAATAGGTTGTATCCATATGGCATGGGGATTTTTACGAATTTACCGCCACTGTCGGAAATCATGATGATCATATTTCGTTCCCGGATGAAATCCGGAATACCATCAACGAACGGTTGTCCGGTTTCGTCATCGCCGCCCGTGGCGTACGCCAGCAGTTGCAGGGCGGCACCCGTGACCACAATTCCGCCGACGATCGCCCGGACCCGAGGGGACCGGCTGACGGCTTTGATCATCCGGACGTTACCCTGGACGCCTGCATTGAAAAACATGTACAGTGCGTTGATCGCCGGGGAATCGGCACCGCGCCGGGTGAAATCGACGGTGAGGTTCGAGGCGGTGAGGGCGGCACGTGAGGGAGTGGCACCGGCTTTAATCATCTGATCGTAGAACGCCAGGCGGACCCCGTTTTCCACGGCGGTATTCGTCCGGCTGATCGCATCACCGATTACCCGCAAGGCTTTCTTCGGGATGTGCCCGTCGCGGTACAGGTCCATCGTCGATTCGATCTGTTTCGCGAGATCCTTGATTCCGTCATATGACTGCATCCAGCCGATTTTCCCGCCGTTCGCGGCGAAGTCCCGGTACACCTTGCCCCAGTACGTACCGGCCTTACCATACTCGGCACCGAGAATACCACGGATCGCCGGGAACACGTTTTTCAGAACGCGCAACTGCAGGCCTTTCGCGTCGGTATCTTCCATGTGGACGCCGGCGGTTTGGATATCACGGGTGAAGTTCGATAGCACGAATTCCGGCGACAGCGTGGTATTCACCATCGCGAGAATCCGGATCATTTTCGACAATGCGGCCATCGGTCCGGACAGATTCGCGTCGGCATTCTTGATCGATTCGAGGAATCGTTTGGTCGTCGCGTTTTTCGTGTCGAATGTCAGGGTAAACCGTTCCCCGTCGACCCGGATGTACAGTTCGTTATCGGCCTCCTGGGGCGCCGTATACATCACGATATTCCCGTCCGCATCGTGGGTCGGGTTCTTCTGCTGTTTACCGACAGTGATCCCGGCGTCCGGATTCTCACGGGCGAAATTCACCAACACCCGACCGGCGTCGGCCTTGTGCTTGCGAGTGATCGCCGTCTGGACGTTCTGGATCGAATGGGCCAGGATGTGGACGACTTCCAGCATGGAACCCTTGGCGACCTTGATCGGGCTGCCGGTGGGTCCGGTGACGCGACCGGTCATCGGTCGGGTATCGTCCTCGATGTCGCGGTGAAGCGGTACATAATTTTTATAGCCATCAACCAGTGACCGGTATTCTACATCCGACAGCTGGCCCGATTCGCGCAGGATATCGAGTTTGAGTTGCCCGAGGTCGAGCAGTTGCTGGTGTGCTACGGTGAGCGCCTGGAACCGTGGGTCCGCCTGCCAGCGGTTGACGATGTCGGCCGCTTCCTGATCGGTGATCCCGGCGAACCGGGGCGATTCGAGATTCCAGCGATCGCGGATTTTCTCGATTTCGTCCAGATGGGCGGATCGAGCGTCGAGTCGGTTCTGCAGATTCGCCGGGGTACCTTTAGCAATTTCGGCCGGCGTGAACGTCCGGTTGTTGAGGGCCGTCTGTTTTGTGGCCACATCTGCCCGCTGGGCCGCGATACCGGTGAACAGGTCGTCCAGTTCCTGCAGGTAACGATCCTGCCGGTCGGCACGGGTGCCACCGGTCATCAACACGTCCGAACGGATATCAATCAGCCGTTCGTCCAAGGCGGCCCGTTCGGCGCTGTTCAGGTGCTGGGCGGCCATATCGATAAACCGTTTCGCGTTGACCTGTTGCATCCGTTTGTTCCGCTCGGGTGTGTGTTTCGCGTGGGCATATTCGTCCAGATCTGCAGCGGCCAGACGGTTACGGGCAAGACCCGCGAGTAACGGTTCGACAGTGGTCTTCATGAACTGTTCCGCCTCGTCCGCCGTTTTCTTACCGCGCAGTCGTTCGATGGTGAGGATATCGGTATTCTCGGACAGGTTTTCGGACAGGTTGACCACATCGGCCCGTTTCAGCACCCGGCGCCGGGGATCGTCTTTATCGATCGCACTGTAGAGAAACCGTTCCCACTGGTCCGACAGGTTCGGGTGTTTCGCGAGAAACCGGTCGATGGCGTCGGGTTGGGTTGCGGTGGGTGACGGGGCGTAGAGTTCGGATGATAGGGTGTCACTGTCCCCGTCTGAATAATCGAACCTGGTTATATCTTCTTCGTGGAACGCTATCGCCCCATCAGGGGTTCTAACCCCCCGTATTCCAAGCGGTTCGGCGACCCGGTCCCAAAGGAACATAAAATATTCATCGTTGTCATAAGCCTGAGAACTATTCACAATATCTTCAGGGAAATATTGGTCGAGAACTTCGTCGATCGTAGCGTCTCCGTCGATTATCTGACGAACCGGTTCATACTCGGTATTTTCGTCGGCAACGTCCTGTTCTAGCGCTTCTTTTATTTTACCTCTTAATTCCTTTTCGTCCGGAAACGAGGAGGCATCTACCTCCCAGCCAACTTTACCGTAATGCGCCACCAACTGGGGGTCACCCTCGACAAACATCGCATGATTCCACTCGCTCATCGGGGTAGTCGCTTTTTTGGTAAAACGATACCACCCTTTCGATGGCTTGGGGTACCCCGTTTCCGCCTTCGCCACGTTATCCACATTACCCCCGGCCGACTTACCGGCCAACGCCAGCACCCGGGCCGATGCCTCGAAATTCGGTGCGTCCTTCTTCATCGCTTCGATCAGATCGCCTGCGGCCATATTCACCGCTTCGAGCCAGGTCGGCCGGCGGGTGAACATCCGGGCGAAGAATCCCCGAATCGCCGCGAGGAACCGCTCACGTAACGTTTTCCCGCGGTATTCGTGTTCGGACATCCAGTCGATGGTTTCCGGGTGGGTCAGGGCGTAGGTGAGGAATTCGTCCGGGTTTTCCGCCGGCACTCGTAGCCACACTGGTAGATCGGTTCGGCCCTTACCGTAGGCCTTGACCGCTTCGCCGAATTCTTCCCAGACGGCCCGGTACTGTTTCAGGGCGGCCTCGGCCTGGTGGTTGCCCATCTTACCGGGGTTCGCCAGGTAATAATTCAGCATGTCGTAACGGGCAAGGACCGCCGCGTGCCACGATTCGTGCAGTAACGTGGCCTCGTCGTGACCATCGCCGTACAGGGTGATACCGACCCGCTTGCCCGCTCGGTCCGTCTTGGCGATACCGGCCGCGTTGGTCCGGGTGTCGGTCACGGTCAGACTGAGCCGGTCGGTATCCGGTAACAGTCCGAGCAGGTCTTCCGCCATGGTGCGGAATCGTTCGGACGGACTGTTTGCGGCGATATGCTGCAGGGCGCCGTGGACTGTCTGACCGTCTGACCGGACCGCTTCGTTGAACGGGCGGGTGTCGGCCAGTGCGGTTACGTCGCCGCCAGCTGCGGCCCAGGCGATCAGGGCGCCGCCTTGTTTGATGAATTCGCGGCGGGTGGTTTCGCTGGTAAACAGAACGTCGTCCAGTTCTCCGATAGCTTTCGCCCGTTCGCCCTTCTCGTAATACCTTACCGGCAATCCGTGTTTCCGCAGGATGGCGATAACGTTTTTCGACGTACCCTTCGGGACGACGGCGTACTTAAATTCATCCAACTTGACTGCCCGTTGAATCTTCGCTTCAAAGTATTCAGCCGGGGCGTTTCGCAATTTTTGCAAGAACGTACCGACTTTTTCGAGGGTTTCATCCGGAACGTTCGCGTAAAAATCCCTGAACCCGCGATAGCCTTTCCGGGCGAATTCCTTAAACGCTTGACTCGATTCGTCCAGGTACCCAAAGCGTCCCGAGTCGTACCGGTAAAACGGTTTCAACTCTTCGGCGAGGTCAATAAATTCATTGTTCACCTCGTTCTTAAACGCCGTCATTTCCTCAGAAGATACCAGTTTGCCACGGTCGTTTTTAATCTGTGATATTGAGGTGAATTGTTTCGAAGTTACCGCTCGGATCGAACCGACACCGTAGTTGAATCCTTCACCGTCCACCAGTTTTTTCTTGAGAATTGTTACAACGTTATCAAGAGTATGCGGAAGGAAACGATTGTCACCATTGCGAATCTGTTCCCCCGTAACCACATCTGAGAACGTTTCTTCGACCCACGAATCAAATTGTTTTTTCAGCGCGGGGGTCAGCCGTTTTTCTACCGCTCGACGGGTTTCATATATATCAATTTTCGGCGGGGCGATCGATTCCGCGACATCTCTCGACAATGCGTCCAACATGGAAAAATGGACCTTGCCGTCCTCCCCAAAAAACCGATCCTGGCTATCATACCCCCTTTCGAGTGTTGCCTGAACACGTTCACCGTAGTACCGTTTCGCCGCTTCCTTGAATTCTTCATCCCGCGTGAGGTCGAACCGGTTCGACACAGCCGCGAATTTTTTAAGGTATGCCGGCACGGTTGTCTTCTTTTTATAAACCGGTTTCGGCGCTTTTCCTCGGGTGCCGAGGAACGTGTATTGAACAGCCACCGATTTCTTAAACGCTTCCGGGCCATCCGATTTTACGTCTGATTCATCGACGCCGAACACGAACCCAAACATTTTACTCGCGCCGGCTATTTTTTTCTGGGCAGCGTCGAGGGCCTTCCGGTCAACCTTGAACAGAACGGACGGATACCGCGGGGAATATGCGTCAGTGTTGAAAACCTTGTTCGTTCGATCAGACGGGTTCACCAGTTCTTTGTCTCCGATGAGACTGATCTCCCCGAAATTTTCGAACCCACCGGTCGCAGGGCTCGATACCGCAAGGCTCGGCACCGGCAACCCGCCCATTTTATCAGCATGAATCAGGCTACGTTCTGAAAGGTTGTGGGTGACATAGAGAGGTTGGGTGACGGTCGGTACAGCCGCTTCCAGAACCGAATCCAGATCCCGACTGTACGCCCCCGAATTCCGTTCGGCTGATTTCACCTGGTTCGGATCGAAGATTACAACCTGCGCCCGGTCCTCGATGATCAACCCGTCGTATCCTTCCGCTATCAACCTCGTTCGCAGGGCTCGGGCGGTTTCACTGTCGACAACCACCCGTTCCAGCCGGTTCGACCGAACCACATAGGGGTTTTCGATCCGCATGTAAAATGCGTGAGTCGTCCCCTCCGTGCCGACACTGTGCGCGTCGGCAATCGTTTCCTCGCCGAGAAACGCGCCCAGGGCGGCCAACGGGGATGAGCCGGGACGAGCCGGGCGGTTCAGGTCGAACGTCCAGTCGGTTGATAGAAAATTCGGATCGGACGTGCCGTGGTACAGAATTACCGGCGCGCCTCGGTCGGTGATTTTCGAGGCGCCGAACCAGCGGCGGAACGTCGGCGAATGGTCCCGAAGTCCTCGCCCGGTTTCAGTGGTCGGCCGTTCAGTTTTTTCAGTAGGTCGTCGGGTGGACGGTTCGGTTCGGTCATTGGGTTCTCCTATGGTTGATTCTAGGGTGTCGTCGAGTGTTGGTTCGGGGGGTCGTCTCGCCCGCTGTGTGACGCGAGTAACTTCTTCTGGCTTGATATACTTTATCCCGAACGAATCGACCTGATACGTCCCGGCCAGAGGTCCGCCCATGTCTGCGGGCATCACCTTCAGAATACGTTCGGTATATTCACGACCGCCGCGGGTAAATGTGATTTTCTCGCCGACTTCAAGGTCGTTCAGTTCTACCGGCCTACCGGAAGTTATATCAATCTTACTCCCGTCTGCGAGGTAGGGGGCTACTGGGGGTATGAGTGGTTTCCCGCCGCCGGGACCGGACGGTTTCACCGCCTCCAACCGTTTGACCAAGTTTTCGTCGGGTGTCGAATCGCGGTTAAACGCAAAATCCAGGTTACGCAACGTTTCGACATATTCCCGTTCTTTTGCCTCTTCCGGGGTATTAAATTTTATGCCGAGAGCGTCGGCGGCCAGAACATACGACCGAGCATCAGCCGCTTTATCAAATGCAGCAACAGCGAATCCGGTTTTCGGATGGACGACACTGTACCCTTTCGCGAATTTTTCATATCCGAGAGAACCGATAACCCGGGCCGTTGCTGGTTCTGATTTACCCATCCCCATCAGTCGGGTGTATTCGACCTTCTTAAATTTCCCGGTCAGGCCCGATACGGCTGCATCGAACCGGGCACGGAGATCGAGGCGTTTACGTTCTTCGGCTGCACGTTTCTCGTTTTCTGTACGGGTTTTCTCGCGTTCTGCCCGTTTCGTCTCAGTATCCGATTCGATTTCCCGTTTCAGATCCGGATCGATCGCGTCAACTTTTTCAAGATCCCCTCGGTACCGGGCGATAAAACGTTTTGCCGCATCCCGAGGATTCTGGAAAACCGCCATCAACGCCGACTCCCATGTGTCACTTCCTTCGGGTGAGAACTCAATGTGGTATTTCAGGTGAGAAGCGGGCCGTTCGGGCGCCGGTATCAAGGCCACACGGTATCGGTATTTGTCATCGCGGGCGAAAAGGGACTCGGTAGTTTTACCCCGCAGGTCACGTTCCGATTTCGCAGTACTCCCCTGCACCGTTTCCGGTCGACCGGCGTTATCCTTCCCAGCAAATTTCTGCCGGGCAACGTCCTGGTCGGTCACAGTCTCCCGACGAACCAGCGGACCCTTAGATGGACCGTGCCCACTGACCCATTTCTTAAACGATTCAAGCGGTACCCGGGTCACGGACCGCCCACCGGTCCAGCCGGATTCGTAGTTCGACTGGTAGAGCTCTAACGCTTCCTGTTCGGTGACCGGCCCGACAACGGTCTTGTGTTCATCGAAGGTGCCGTCTGATTTATACTGGTTCACCACGAACACGTCGGCCGCCCCGCCCGTGTAGCCGGGTTTGACGAATATGTCCACATGGTCTTTATCCCGGCCACAGGTGCCCTTGATGTAGCCATAATCAGCGGTCAGATCCTGCGACCAGGCGCGGCCGGTGGCGTCGGTTCCACGACGGGTCGAGCCGACCGGATTCTCAATGGACAGATTCAGGCCGTCGATGGTCACATGGGCTTTTCGATAATTGCCCGCCTCGGCCTGGGCGGGGGTTGGTTCGGTATTTACCGGCTGGTCGGCGGCGATAGAACGAGAGTCGTTGTAGGTAGACAGGAGCGAATCGCGAACGGTATCTATGTTCTTGTCCGGAAATGCGTCAATTTCTTCCCTAGTGTATACCCCTCCGGCTTTCTCGTTGAGACTTTGAACAAGTGCAATTCTCGCGCCCCTTGCTGCCATATCTTTCTGGCCCTGAGCGGTTGCATTGTATTCTTTGGAATTTGGTACAAATTTTTCGCCCGATACCTCCGGCTTGACCGGTGTGGTATCGTTCTTCTCCTGAGTTTCCCCGTCTACCAGTTTTGCTACCAAGATGTCGAAATCATCTGGTCGTATTCTGAATGTCCCATCAAGATCGTCATACGCCACTTCGAGCAAATTCCCGCCATTGTAGACACCATAAAGAGTAACTTCCCCACCTTTGTTCTTTTTCGATTTCGGTGTTAAAATTATCCTCGTACCAGTCCATCGAGATTCTTCCTCAACTGTAGCACCTTTCCACGGTTCAGAACGAGACGACGAGGGGCCAGGAGGTACCCCTCGCGTCTCTCCCGCGGGGAGTGAGGCCGCGGTGTTCCGTCGTTCGATCAAATGCCGGGCGTAGTCGATTCCGGTTTTCGTGAGCCGATCAGGACCGAGGAAGCCTTCGCCGTCTGGGGCGGTCAGATTACCGTCTTCATCAACAGTGTACCCGGCGTCCACACGGTCACGGATGAGATCCCGTTTCGTCATTACCCGGCCACCGTAATTCACCTGTTTCGACAACGCACTGAGTACCCGACCACGCTGCATCGGAGTCATTGGGGAATCAAATCCGTCGAGGTCTTCAGCCTGGCGTTTCTGTTCGGCTTCCTTCTCAATCTGGATATTCTGTTTAGCCTGAAATTCAGCGTTCGCCGTGTCCCGTTTTTTACGATCCGCAAGGGACGTTTCCGCCTCTTCGTAGGTTTTGAATAGTTCGTCGCCGCCACCACGAGGATTTTCGCCGCGAACGGCGAACATCTCACCACGATCTTTTATGTTCGTGGTGTAGATATCGTATTTCTGCGTTTCTTCGAAGGGTTTGACAGTTCGTGTTACCGGTTCAATTGTCGTTTCGCCAGCCCGGTCAGATATCGTTCGAATTCCTTCCGGTGCTGTTCCCGCATCTTCTTGAGTGTCAACGGTTTCGGCCGGCGGGGTAACAGCCGGATTTCCAGTCGCTTGAACAGTATCATCTGTCACACCCTCCTGTGGTATAGGCTCCACCCGACGAACATCCTCGCCCGCCTGCAGCGTCGCAGCATCATCCGCCCACGTGTTCACCAGGTCGTCAGCTTCCGACTCGGCAAACGCCGTTTCGATATCCCCCTGACGTGCGGCCCGCTGTTCGATCTCAGTCGGACCCGCTTCGGCCAGCACAGCCGCCGACTCTTCCGCCGTGGACGGTCTGCCGGTCGAATTCGCTTCCAGTTCGTCCGCTGCAACCACACGGTCAGCCAATCGCTGTTTCAGCGCCTCGAACCGAACGGATCGGCCCCGGGCATCGGCCTGGTCCTGAACGTCCTGTTCCGAATCGGCCCAATCGTCCATAAGGTCATCGGCGGCCAGATCCGGCTGTACCCCCGCCAGGTCCGCTTCGACCGCTGGTACCTGCTGCTCGAACGCTCGCGCCTGTTCGGCCTGCAGCACCTTTGCCCGTTCGTTGATGATTCGTTCGATGTGGGGCGCAACCATCGGGTTTTTCTCACGTAACAACGGCAGAACGTCACGCTGTACCCGTTGAATCTCTGTCATATCGGCCCCGGCGTACCGGGTTTGCACAGCGGCGATTCCTTCGATTTCGTCAGGGGTCAGTTCCCCCAGCGTGATATCCGGACCGGCCGCTGTCGGATTCGTAGCCGTCTCGATCTGAGCGACGACCTGTTCCGGGTCGGCGTCGAGCGGTACGTTCTGGGCGATCTGTTGGGCATCACGCAACGAGAGCAGTTTCGACCCGGTACTCATGCCGCCGCCCATCAGGCCGCCGGACGCGCCACCGAGTGCCATGGATTCACCGACGTTTTCGGTCAACGACTGGGACGGGTCGAGGTTTCGCTGCGTGGTCACATTCTCGCCCAGCTGTTCAAGCCCGGACTGTCCAGCTTCCTGCATTCCTTCGGTTACGGTCCCCTCGACACCCTCGCGCACGATCCCGGCCCGTGGTCCCTTCTGGAACAGCTTGGCCATGCCGCCACCAGGCGCCACGGCGGAACCGGCCAGCGTTGCGGCAAACTGGGTCTTAACCGTTTCTTCCTCGACGATCCCGCGCAGTTCGGCACGGGCGGCCGCTGGGTCCATTCCCTGTTTCAACAATTCCTGGTAGACGGGGGATTTCGCTATCACGCTGTCCGGCATCTTCTCGATACGTTCGCCGGCATCGGCCGCCGACACCAGGGCGGATGTTCCCGCTTCGGACGCCCCAAACGTGACGAGATTATGTGACCACTGGCCGACCTTCGAACCACCTTCGACCGCGCGGATGAACGATGGTAGAAACGTTGCTTTCGAGATACCCGCGCTCAGTGCGCCACCGATAGGCGCGGTCGCGATCATCAGCGGCAGGGATTCGGACGAAGCCATGAAAACCTTCTTCACAGCGTTATCACCGAACCATTTACCGTCCTGATCGGAGAGAAACGATTGTTCCTGGACTTCCTTACCCTGTTTCGAGATTCGAGAGGTGTAGAAATCTTCAGTGGTCTTCGCGATGTCGAGCAGGGATTCCTTCGAATCTTCCACCCCGAACCAGCCAGCTACAGTCGCGGCCGCTTTCGGAATCGCCGATGTACCGGCCAAGCCGGACATTACCACGTCTTTTACGTCTGTACCGAACGATACGTCTTCAAGTGGTAGATCGATCCCGTAAAAATCCTGGTACGATTTACGGAATAACTGCTGTTGTTCTGGCTGTAACGACTGGTATTCCGGATCGGAGATGGCCGCTTGGAACTGCTGCAGAACCTCGTCGGCGCCGTTCTGGCTGATATATTCACGGGAGATGGCCCGCTGAACTTCGGGGGAAGACTGGGAAAACTCGTCAGAAGATTCGAGTTCGGAGAGGGAAAATTCGTAAGGCATGTGAGGTATGAGCCATTGCCCGCTTGCTCAAGTATCGCGGGTACTACGGTTATGCCGGCGTCTATCCAAACACCTTCGAACAACCGACGTAAATTACTGCAAATAACCCATAACAAAACACAATCACCCCGGCATTCGCGCCAAAACTGGTCCCGGCCCCTACGATGAGCAACAGCCCGAGCAGCATGGTCACAATGGCGGAAGTGAATATGTCGATGAGTTTCATACCTGACGATCTTACCGTGTCGTCAGGTATGAGTCAAGTGTGTTTTACGCGCCGAAAGGTGTAGCCGGGTTTGAACCGGTCGGAACCTGCAGCTGTCCCCTGACGCCCCATTGATCGGTCGCTATGTCGGTAAACTCGACATAATCCCCAATGGCCCCGCCGGTGGTTGTACCATTAAGGGTCATTGTTCCGTCAGTCGCCGCCGGCGCGTACGCGCCTTGTGCGGCAGCGTCCAGGTCAAGGATATTGACGCTGCCAAAAAACGAACAGTTTGTCAAGTCAGCCGTGACAAAAATGGTGTTGCTGGTATTGACCTGCCCCATGTAAAATCGATACACCGCTCCGGACCCGGTAGCTTCCGGGAGAGTGTAAGTATACGCGGCACCGGTACCTGTGATAACGTTGATTTTCCCCTCATGTAGTACCTCTGTAATAGCGGCGGTACCGGTGAGTGAAACTTTCCGGGCGCTAACATCCGCGGCGCGGTTAATCTCGGCAACAGTTGCCCCGAGAGTGGTTCCAGCCGGATCTTTCAGCACTCCGTACATAAGAACACCTGTTGCAGGCCAAACGAAATCATCACCAGCATCGAGGACAACCGCTTTCGAAGCGGCACCGGTCCCCAAGGTGGTAATATCGAGGTAATTAAGCTCCGCACCGGTCGCAGTAATCGTGGTAGCCGCCGGGTCTTTCAGCACCCCGTACATAAGAACACCTGTTGCGGGCCAGACAAAATCGTCACCGGCATCGAGAACCACCGCTTTCGAAGCGGCACCAGTCCCGAGGGTGGTAATATCGAGGTAATTGAGTTCAGCAGCAGTTGCAGTCGTAGTGTCGTTTTTAGTTACGAGTGTCTGCAACGCGGTGATATTGGCGTTCTGGTTCCGGGTGGCCTGCAAGGACAGACCGTCTGTTTTCTTGAACGGTATGAGGGTGGTCGCGAACGACGTACCCGCGACGAACAGCAGAAGCAGCAGGGTGAAAATACGGACGGTAGTTCTCATAATAGGTTACCTCGTTGTGGTTTTTGGTTAATAGTCCCCGTCATTCGGGTTTGCAAAAACACTCTTGCCTTGCGACATTCTTTTCTTGGCGTGGTCTACCGCCTTTTGAATTATCTCTTTTGTCGGTTCCCCACCGGACAAAAGCAACTGTACTTCCTGTTTAGTAAGTGTCGGAACAAGTGCGGGGATTTCAGTTTCTTTGCCACCGATATTCACGCCTATACTAATTTCGGTAGAGGTCTTACCGCTTGCGTGGGGAAGTTGCCCAAGGAACCCTTTACCCTTCTCCGACCCGTCGGCTCTGAGCATTTCAGGATCAGAACGTTTATTGGCGTTAAACATCGGCAGGGCATCCCCGGCCGGATTTACCATGATTGGCGCCGGTTCTCCCACACTGTCGTTCGCGCCCTGCTTGGTACGACTGGCTGCACCGGTTACTTTCTGGAAAATCGATTGAAATTTCGACCCCCCACCGACGGACGGTTCAGCGGCACCGGGCAATCCTTCCGGGTACGCCTGTTCAACCAGTTCCGGGTAAGTGGTTTGTGCCCACGAATCGAACTTCAGTTCCGGTTGGTTCTGATCGCCGAACGGATCTTTCTTCGCGTCGATCTTGGCTTTCTCGAACAGTTTTCGCAATTCAGTACGAGCGACCTGAACGTCCTTTGTGGATTTTTTCCCTTCTTTCACCGTTTCAAGATCAAGAGCGTTACTGTGCTGAACACCGAGTTTCTTCATCTCGAATTCGTTTTTATCGGCGGTGTCGGCGATTTCCTGCGCCCGTTTCGCCTGCGCTTCATTCGACTTGAATCCGTATTCCGCCTCGGTTTTCTTCATCTCAAAGTCTTGAGTGTTGCCCTGTTTCCTCAATTCAAACGTCTGCTGGTCCTTCTGTTTTCGCATGTCCCGGGCGGCCGCCCGTTCCTCTTTCATCATGAGGAGTTGCGCCTGACGTTCGAGTTGCGCCTGAGCTTTCACCTCGGCATTCTCGCGGGCCTGGTTATCGAAAAACCCCTCGACCGCACCACCAAGGGCGGCAATACCGTACTCTGCTCCGGATACCCCCATTACATACCTCCTTGACCGGGCTGTGCGGCCTGCGTCGGTTGCTGTACCGGCGGTCCAGACGGTGCGGCCGGCGGCGCCTGCTGCGGTCCAGACGGCGTCGACCGACCGGCACCACGGGCGCCCATCTTATCCAGCATCTGTACAACCGTTTTGAACGCAATGGTCCGATCAGCCGGGGCCAGTTCGAAGAATCCTTCGCCCTCGGCTATCTCGCCCAGTTCTGTGATCACAGCTTTAACCGCATCGACCACCAGCTTCATTTCGATCTTTCGCCGGGTTTGCCCGCGGACATCAGCGATCCGGTTGCCGACGATGTTTCCGGCGATAGCCCCAACACCGTGGCCGATCGATTCCTGCGGAACTTCGGACAATTGTTTCACGATATTCCCGTGGGTCCGCTCATCGTACAGCACTTGTAGGAGATCATTCGAGAACTGCAGCGCCTCGGCCTTGGTCGCCGGGAACGGTTTGGCGTTCTGTGCCGGTGGCACCTGTGCCGGTGGCCCGGACTGGTCCTGCGCCCCATTCATCATCGGTAATTGTTCCATACCCTATCCTTTTATGCGTATCCAGAATCGCCAGCACCATCGGCGCCCATACCACCCATACCATCCGATCCGGTGTCCCCGGCAGACCCGAGTCCACCGGACCCGCCGCCACCTCCACCATCGTCACTATCATCGTCATACGCTGAATCGTGACGATCCCTGCTATCTATGTCAGCATCGCCACGGAACCCGCCAGCATACCCGGAATTTCCCGGCGTACCGTCGTCGTTTCCGAGTGGACTGAGTCCTCCGGTTTTCGCGGTAACAGCCGTTGTATCTTCGAACTCGCGGGACAGTTTATCCAACCGGTCCAGGTACCCCATCAGGCTGCTGTCGTCGAATCCGGCTTGTTTCGCCGATGACGCGATTTGTCCGGCCGTGGTTGAACCGTAGGCCGCATCCAAACCGAACCCCCTGTCAGCCACGCCGAGCGCGTCCATCATCCCCTGTGTCGAGGCCATCCCGGCGGTATCGGACGGATCGAAACCGAAAGCGTCTTCAACTGCGTCACGTTTCGCTTCACTGGTCCGAGAATCGACCATATCCCCGAGC
>Ga0209728_1001037_pt1 | contig 18693 bp, 16 predicted proteins | sample RifGroD1_FD_183997 | JGI IMG/M metagenome (GOLD analysis project Ga0209728, IMG submission 183997) | Groundwater microbial communities from Rifle, Colorado, USA - Groundwater D1 (SPAdes) (version 2) | ecosystem: Environmental > Aquatic > Deep subsurface > Groundwater | place: Rifle, Colorado... | reverse complement strand
GTTGGTAGTGCAAAAGAAAAGAATTATGATGAAGAAAAAGCATTAAATAAATTAAAGGAGTATATTGATTCACTAGGGTATGTGCCAACAAGAAGAGAATTACAAAAGGCAAATTTTAAACCCTCCATGAGTTGGTTTGGTGATAAGTTTGGTTCATTTGAAAAGGCTCTACAACGAGCAGGATATACAAGTATTACTACAGATGAAGACTTATTAAATATAATTAGAGATTTTTCGATTAATAATGGCAAATCACCTACTACAAAAGATATGTGTAATGCGAATGGATTTCCTAGCACAGAATCATATTATGGAAGATTTAATACCAAATCTTGGAATGAAATATTGCAATTAGCCGGACTTGAAGTTAATCATTATATTGGTTACACGAAAGAATATGCTCTAGAAAAACTAAAAGAGTATTATAGTACATATAATAAAATACTTACAAGAGATGAGTTTCGTGAATATGGTTTATCACCGTCACATGATTATTATTGCAAACACTTTGATAGTTACGAAAATGCATGTTATTTGGCAGGTATTGCTGAAATACCATTAACAGACGATGAGAGAATTAAAATATCTATAAATGAATTAATAAAAGTGGCAGATAAATTAAATAGATGTCCAACGGTTGCGGAATATGAAAATATTGAACATAGGGGATTTGGTAGGAGGGTTCTAGAGGAAAAGTTATATATAAAATACAATGACATTTGCAGAAAATATTTGCCTAAATATGAGTTAAATAACGATTTAGACATACCTAAAGAAAAAATACTAAATGATATTAGAGATATGTTGATTGAAAATGGTGGATCTATGACTTTTGAAGAGATGAAAGAAAAGGGTTTACCCTACTCGTATAATATTTTTGATTCAAAATGTCATATGTTGTTTAATGAAATTATTTTACATTTGGGATATACGCCTATCGGAACCACCACTATAATAAGAAGTAAAGATGAAATGTTGGAAGATTTTAATAATTTATTTTTAAAGCTAAAAAGAATTCCTTACGTGAGAGAATTAGATAATATTGTGAATACTGCCAGTTGTTCTACGTATATTAAGCATTTTGGTTCAATTGAAAATATATGTGCTTTATTAAATATTGATTATGCAAAATATTACAGAGGTACAGGTGCAGGTACGATATGCTTTGATAAAAACGGTGGAAAATGTAGGTCATTTGTAGAATGTGTGATAACAAATTTTTATATAGATAATAATATAGAATATGAAAAAGAAACATCTTATAGTGAATTTATTACTGGTGACAAAAGGAGGTTTGACTGGAAACTACCGTTGAATGGAGAAAATTATTATGTTGAGTATGCTGGTATGTATTATCCAGAAAAAATCAATAGTCATATAAATATTAGATATGTAAATAAAATTGATAATAAGATTAAAGATTTAAAAGATATTGGAGTTTATGACCAGTGTCTTTTTATATACCCAGAGGATATAAAAACAAAAACTCTCAAGGAAATATTTGAACCATTTTTAGGTATTGAATTAAAGAATGGTAATACATATAAAATCAATTCAGTAGAATACTTTACTATGACATCACAAGAATTATTAGATAATATAATGATACATAGCGTTGATCAAAATATCCTTCCAAGCACTTCAGTAATTGTTAAAAAAGAATCAGGAATATATAAAGAAATTTTGAAAAGATTTAAAACATATAATAACTTTGCTCTGCATTTCGGGATGAAAACGATGTGTACACCTAGACAGAAATAAATAATTGAAAGAAGGAAATTAAAATGGCAAATAAAAAATTAAATCAAAAAACTATATCTAAAATATCAACAAAATTTAACGAGAGAACAACCTTAACAGTCACAGATAGATTTTCAGATGTCTACACAATAGAAATAAATAAATATTTTAAAAAAACCGATGTCCAAAAATTAATAGTTGATTATCTCTCTTTCAAAGAAGAACTCCCTAATATAGTTTCCGATTTAGAATTAATCAAAGATACCGCTTTTATTTTCCCTGCTTTACTCGTTAAATATTTTACAAATGTTCCACTTTCAGACAATCTTATGGAATTAATATCAGGTACAGAAACACTTATTGACATTGAAGTATTTGATCACATAGTTGGTTCATTACCCCAAGAAGAAGTGGAAAGAGTAAATACTTTAATTAAGACAATGACTGATAATATACCACTAATGAATCAATTAATGGGAAATGAAAATACAGGAGAGGATCAAGAAGATAAATTAGAGCAAGAATTAGTAAAAGAGTGAAGATATGCAAATTAATAAAATTAATTTACATAATCTAATGTCTAGTGTTGAATTTAAGAAAAAAGTAGATTATATTAGAGGTGTAGGTGAACAGAGGTTATACGAAGCAATTTGGGATAATATATACGCCACGTATACGCCTCAATACTACACTCGTACCTACGAACTTTTAAATAGCGTTTCTTCCTCGGTAAAATATAATACTACTTCAGTTGAAATAAAAGTATTTTGTGATTCAGAAAAAACGAATCATTTTAGTGTTGTTGATGGTCAGCCGACATACGTTGCTCCTTTAATGAATTATGGATTCTCATGGAATGGTTGGGAAGATCAAAATCCTCCCGACTATTTCCATAATCGTCCAGAATCAAAATTTCTTGAAAAGGCAATAGAGAAAATACAAAGCGATATGCAAAAAATGTTAATAGATGCTGTAGTTGTGGCATTTAATAGTAATGGATATAGGTAAAAACAAAAGGACACTTTAATTAGTGTCCTTTTCATTAATATTCTTTAACTCGATTAATAACTCCATCTAAATTGAATCTGTCACTATCATTTCTAAAAGAAAATACTGCGCTACTGCCATCTTTAAAAGTCATTGTTAAATAGTGTATTAATCTAGTTTCTTTGCTCCCATCATTTATTCCACTCATACCTCCCACAACAGCACCAATTCCACCAAAGGCACTACCTATAATAGCTCTTCCAATAACACTATTTTCTTTGTCTACTAATTGTTTAGATGAAGTAATTTTTAATTTATCAATAGATGAGATGCGATAAATAATATTATCAATAATAACATTATTTTCATGGAAAGATATGTTTACGTCTATGCCTTTTGCTAATTTGCTTATTCCTTCAATATGTTTAAATGGCATAAGTTTAACTATACCTTTACGTTTTTGAATTTTGAAATACCTTATAAATAAAAATATAGATAAGGATATACAAAAATATATAAATATAAGAAAAGTTTCACTCATGCTGATAACACTCCTTTTTACTTTTTTATTATTACATTGTATTGATATTATACATTTTTTAGAATATTTAATCAAGTTTTATTTACCCCAAAGAGAGGTGAGGTGAAATTAATTGGCTGATAATTTAGGATTAGTCATACAAGTTAATTATGCAAGTAGTCAACATAATATTGATGAAGCAATTAAAAATTTACAGAAATATGTTGATACAAAAAAACTCAATATTGTTTTTGATTCTGCTTCCATAAAAGGTTTAGATCAAATAAGTAAAGCAATTTCCCCTTCTATTAATCAAGTTAATAATCTAAATTCTTCTTTTCAAAGTCTTGGAAAAACAATGGAAAATGTTAATAAACAATCAGTTATAGAAACCAAAAATAATGGCATATTAACTGAAATTAAGGAAATTAAAGAATTAGAAGATGCTTTTGGACAATTAACTAAAGTTACAGAAATTTTCAATGCTAAATCAGGTTCTAAACAGATTAATGAAGAAACAATAAATTTAAAAAGACAGCGAGAAGCTATTGATGCATTAAACGCATCCAAAAGCAAGATGCAACAATCGCTAGAACCATTTAAAATAAATCCTGCATTAGTAACAGAAGTTCAACAATTGTCTCAAAAAATTAAAGAATTAGATATGTCAAATGTATCTAAAACCAATGTCCAAGAAATAAGAAATCAAATAACTACACTGACACAATTATCTAGAGAAATAGAAAATGTTAGAAAAGAAGAAGAGCGTCTTGCTAAAGAACAATTAAAGCAACAACAACAAGCTGAACAGAATATTCAAAGACAGCAACAGTTATATGCAGGACTGTTTAATCAAACAGAAAGATCAATACAGCAACAAGCTAGATTACTTAATACAAGAATGCAATCGGCTTTAGGTTTAGGAAACAATATCAGTAATAACTTAACTCCTGAGAGTTCAAGAGTATTAGAGCATCAATTAGAGAGATATCGAAATATTATTAGACAATTTCAAGCAAATAATGAAATTGGGATAACTATAAGACCAGAACAATTGACACAATTACAAAACCTTGAAAATCGCATTAGAAGATTTTATGAAACAGTTAGGCAAGGACAAAATGATTCTCATGGTTTTAATTTTACTCAATATGAACAATTTACAAGATTAAATCCTGCTATTACGAATGCCACTCATGCACAGCAATATTATAATACTTCCTTGTTGGAAGGGCATAGATTAATTGCTTCTAATATTCAACAAACAGAACAATATATACGGGTTACACAACAATTAAGGAATGGTAGTCAACATTTAAACTTAGGGGTTTATATTGATCGCGCTACAGGTCAAATGTATCAATTCAACGAAGCTCTAAGAGATGGAATGACTAGAAGTTGGGGTTTGGGAGAAGCGATGAGCACAGCCGCCACAAAGGTAACAACAAGATAATTTTATTATTTTGTAGCCTCGTATGTACAGAAATGTGCATAGGACACAACACGCATATGCAGGTAACTCCTAAAGCTCTACACCACAATATAAAAATGAAATAAGTTTTATATGATGGGACGAAAGTAGAAAAAACGTAGAGATGGATATATGGTTAAATCCTAAGTATCCGTAAATAATGGATGTTCATGCAGGGAAAATCTGAATAGGATTGCCCTCAACGACTATGGCTGAAATGCCAGTACACTACAAGCAATTGGTAGTGGAAGTGTGTTGCCCTTAACACGTAATGGTGAAGGTGAAGAATTAGTCTGCACGTTGTATGAAAGTACAAGAAGTTCATAAGAGAACTGCTTAATTTTAGCAAATTTAAGTGAACATATTGGCAATGGTATGGTCTGTGGTCATGGGTAGTATGTACGGACTATTAAACGTTCTCCAACAAATTCCATCGGCAATTATCGAAATTGATACAAGATTAGTAGAGATGTCTAAGGTAATGTCTTCAGATACAGATTTTGGTGCATTGATGAAAGAAACTGCTCAATCCGCTAATACTTATGGAAGAACAATTACTGAGGCACAAAATTCTTTGGTTGAATTTGGAAAACAAGGATTTGAAGCGGCTCAGTCAATTGAGATGGCAAATACGGCACTTTTAGGGGCTAACGTGACAGGGCTAAAAACTGGTGAAATGGCTGGTTATCTAACGGCAATTATGGCACAGTTTAATATTGTTGCCGAAGATTCTGTTTCTGTGGTTAATCGCATAAACGAGGTTGATAACAATTTCGCAGTCACAAGTATTGGGTTAGCGCAAAGTTTGTCGAAAGCTGGCGAATCAGCACAGCAATATGGAGCAACAATAGACAATTTAATTGGTTATACGACAGCAATCCAAATGGCCACAAAAGAGAGTGGAAATGTCATCGGCAATAGTCTAAAAACAACTATCTCGCGCACATTTTCTGATGACTCAGAAAAAATTCTTAATAGTGTTGGAATTTCAATACGTGATATTTCAGGTGAGGTACGCAAAGTAGACCAGATTTGGTCTGATCTTGCAGTTAAGTATCGAACTTTGTCGAATGAACAACGTCAACAAATCGGACTTACAATTGGCTCAAGATACCATTTAACACGGTTTTTGGCTCTTATGGATAACTGGGATGTAGCCACAAAAGCCACAACAACATCGCAACAAAGTCTCTTCTCTGCTTTAGAGGAGAACAGAAAGCATTTAGCCAGTTTAGAAAGTCAAATTAATAAAGTGAAGTCGGCAGGTCAAGAGCTTTCATATGTACTTGGAGAAAGCGGATTAAAATCTGTAATGTCGGGCGTACTTGGTCAGACAGCACAATTTATTAAAGGATTAACTGAGTTGTCAGAAATGGGTATAACAGGTAAAGTTGCTATAACTGCTTTAGTATTAACTATTAGTAGTTTATTGGTAAAAACTTTATCATTAATTCCAGCCCTTAAAAACGCTACTTTAGCAATGAAAGCTTTTACTATTGCAACCGCATCTAACCCTTTTATATTATTAGGAACAGCTCTTTTAGCAGTAATAGGTTCTATAGTAATGTACAATGGGAAACAAAAACAAGCTAGAGAAGAACAAGAAAAATTAACACAAACAGTAGAAGAATCAACAAGAGCATTTAATGAATTAATTGATTCTGTAAATAAAGTAGGTGTGCCAAGCCTTCAAGATGTAAATGACATAGAGGCACAAATAAAGAAATATAGTGAACTAATCTCTAAAATCAAAGAAGCAAACAATGCCAAAAAAAGTGAAAAACAATATACATATAATGAAAAAGGGGAATATGTTTTTGATGAGGCAGGGTTATTAGATTCAATATATGATCCATCTGAATTATCTGACGAGATGAAAGATTTAGCAACCAACTTAGGTATTAATATCCTTCAAATAAAAACATGGGCAGAGTTTATTGATGAAGCAAGAATAAGACAAGATAAGTTAAACGTTAGTTTGGGGAAAGCTCAAAAAAATTCAACTGAATACCAAGCAGAAGAAATAAAAAAAGCACAAACTCAGTTAGATTTGGCTAATAATACTTCGGCATTAGTTAATGAATATAAAGAACTATCTGCTATTACTGAAAAGAATGAACAACAAACAAAACGATTAGCAGAAGTCAAAAATATGCTTTTAGCTATGTTTCCTGAAGAATTTAATAATGGTAAAATTATTATTGAATCTATGGACAAAGAAGCAAAAAAAAGAGTTGAATTAGCGGAAGCAGCTTCAAGTGGTTCGAAAGAACAATTAATAGCAAATAGAAATGCTACTCAATCAGCATACGAGACTGCTGTAAAAAATATGGCATTATATCAAGGAGAAATTGATAAATTAAGAGACCTATGGGACGCTCGTACAAATAATACTACAATTCCAGATAGTGGTAATGTTGGTGGATTAGAGATATTAGAAACGTCAAGAATTGGTGGGAAAATAAGAGTATATGAAAGTGCAAAAAGTAGTGTAGACTCTTTAGCAAAATCAATTCAGGAAATGGATAATGTTTTAAATTGGAAACCTGCTCCTGTTACTGGTAGTAGTGACGATAAGAAAGACTCTGGTTCTAAGTCGTCAAATAAATCTCCACAAACCCAATCCCTAGAATCTCTAACCCAAGCAACCCTAGCACAAATCAAAGTTGAATCAGACCTACAAAAAGCAAAATCAGATGCAATACAAAAAGAATTAGATCAAGTAAAATCAGCTAAAAATTACCAACTAACACTTACTAAAACAAATGAATTAATTGCTTCTCAGGCCAAAGAACTAGAACTCCTTCAAAAATCTCGCGACAAAGTAAATCAACTTAAAGACTCTGCAATATCATCATCACAATTTGGTGATACGTCTAGATGGTTTGTCGGTGATTCTAATGAGGAATCAATCTCTTTTATTAGTGAAAAAAATAAACTTATTGAAGAATCAAATAGAGCGAACGCTAGTGAACAAACAGAAAAAGTTAAATCTATTGAAGAAATCATCAAATCAATGGATGAAGAATTTAAATCCATGCAAATACTTCGCAATGGTTGGGCGAATTACACAAAGTTAATCAAAGAGAATACTGAAGCGTCCAAAGAACTTGCAAAACAATCACGCGAATACACAATTTCTGCTCTAGAAGAACAATCCCAAGCCCTATCCTCCTCTGAAACCTCCACCCTAGAATCCTCCTTTAAAAACCTAAACATCGAACAATGGATAAAAGACAACATCACAGCAACATCAGAATGGTCAGATGTAACAGCTTCTCTCCAAGAAGAATTATCCAAATTAGGAAATCCAACAACATTTGAAGGTCAGAAAAAATATAATGAATATCTCCAATCCTCTGCAAAATTAGCATCTGAAGCATTAAAAGCACAAAAAGATTATCAAAAAGAAATAGATAAAGTAAAGCAAAATGCTCTTTTTGAATCCACTGATGCAAATCTCCAAGAAATCATGTCAAAAATCGACCAAGTAGATCAAGAACAGCAATTATCAAAAGGTGGAATATCCTCTGTTGTACCTAAAATTGATATGGAAATTGTGCCTCGCATTGACTATAAAAGTGTTCAAGATGCAATAGCAGAAATTCCAAAACCTAATGTTGATGAATATGAGTTTGAGCCACCTACAACATTTGTTACCTTTATCCACGACGAATTCACAAATGCCGTATTAAAAGCTAAAGATGATGTAGCTGATTTAACATTAAAAATCAATTCTCTAGGAGAGATAACTCCTGCTAACCAAACTGAAGTACTTGGTTATTATCAAAAAATTCAAGATGTATTAACTACTCTTTCTAAAACAGCATCAGAAGCAGAAGTAGGACTTAACATCAGTTTAAAGAATGGTGAAATATCTCAAGAAGATTTTGATGAAAGACTAAAAGCAATTCAAGTTGCAGATTTAGAAGTTCTTGCTGTTCCTAAATTTGAAATGACTGCTGATGCACAAGCAAGTCTTGATGCTGTAAAAGAAAAAATTGGTTCTATTGCAGTAAATACAGATACAGAAGAAGCAAATAAAAAGATTCAAGACTTAATAAAAGACAACGAAGTAAAAATTACAGCTATTTTTGAAGATACTGCTGCCTTACAAGCTAAAGCGGAATTGCAAATTGATACTTCTTCAATTCATACAATTTATGTTCAAACTGTAGAAGGAGAAAAACCAGAAGGTTTTGCTAAAGGAACTGATTCCTCACCAGGTGGCCTCGCAGTGGTAAGTTAAATTGCCGTCTATAGTGGTAACATTATAGATTATTAATGGGTGAATTCAGGGAAAGTCTAAGGTTTAACGTGTGTGTAAATTAATTAAATAAATTATCATTTAGCAGTTCTTGTTTACGGACTGTTTTAATTTTTTGTAAAAAGGAGGTGAAAAAATGATTTATAAATATACATTTGAAATGGTAAACGATTTTGTAAATGAAAATGGGAAAGGAACTACATTAGAATCTACTGTTTTCGAAGATTCAGATAAAAAATTGAATTTTAGATGCAGATGTGGAAATCCTTTTTCGACAACATTTTCTAAGTTTAAAAAGAGAAACAAAAGACAATGTAATGAATGTAGTAATAGAACTAGATATACCTTGGAAACAGCTAGACAAATATTTAGAGACAATAATTTAGAACCTTTGTTTAATGAATTTAAGAATGTAAAACAGAAATTAATAGGAAAAACCAAAGAAGGTTATATGGTTGTTACAAATATAGATACTCTTGTCAACAAAAAGTCTCTTCCAGATCCATTTTCAAAATTCAATCCATATACCATATATAATATAAATATAATAATTAAAATTATTGCACCAAGATATTCGTTATTGTCTACAAAATACAAAAATAGTCAAGAGAAATTAGAATGGAAATGTGGACAAAATCATGAATTTAAAATGAATTGGGCAGATTTTTATAGTGGAAGAAGATGTTCTAAATGTTCTGGTGTTTATAGTAAAACTAATGATGAATTTGTCAAAGAAGTTTATGATTTAGTAGAGGATAAATATACATTTTTAGAAGAATATAATGGAGTAGATAATAAAATAAATGTAATTCACCATAAATGTAATCATAAGTATAGTGTAACTCCATATTATTTTATCAATAGAGGGCAGAGATGCCCTAAATGCAATGAATCAAAAGGAGAAAAAGAAATTGATTATATATTAAATAAATTACAAATAATATATAAATATCAATTCAGATTTAAGGATTGTAGAGATAAACTTCCACTCCCCTTCGATTTTGCTGTATTAGATGACAATGGGAAAGTATTATTTTTAATAGAATATGATGGCATACAGCATTATGAAGCAATAGAATATTTTGGGGGAGAAAAAAGTCTGAAGGAAACACAAAAGAGGGATAAGATTAAAGATAATTATTGTTTGTCAAAAAACATCCCACTATTAAGAATTCCGTATTGGGAATTAAATAATATAGAAAATATCTTAAACACTTTTATAAACGAAGTGTTTTTATTATGTTCAAATCTTTAAAAAACACACACATTAAATTATGATAACCCTGAGCCAAGTCGTGAGAAATGACAAATAAAGTATCACGAACGGTGCAACGACTAAAAGGTGAGGATGTCATGCCAATAATCCTTTCAAGAGCGCCCATCGTCCTAATATATAATTAGGATGAAAATATAGTCTGAGCTATATGGAAACATATAGAAGTGTAGAATAAAGAGTCTACACGATAACAAAACTGAAGTGAAAAAGGCCGAGAATTAATAAAACTTCCAAATGGTTCAATATATCTATCAGGTGATGATGGAGCAGAATTAGTAAATCTTCCAGAAGGAACCCAAGTAACTCCTAATGATGAAACTGAAAGAATCCTTAAACTAAACAACGGTAAAATCCCTGCATATGCTGAAGGTACTGGTTCCCATATCACTGATGTTGATTTTCTCAATGATAGTTTAGATGAATTCTCCCAATCAATATCTGATATTTCTAAAGAAATAGCAAAAACAACAAAAATTGTTGCAAAAGACAATACTGCTGTAGAAAAATCAGATAAGAAAATTGCTGGATATGAAAAAACTTTATCAAAATATTTGAATGAAGATGGAACATATAAGGATAAATATGTTGGTTCAAGAAGTGCTGAGAGAGCAGTTTCTAGAACACAAAAAAATATTGATAAAGAAACAGCTAAAAATTCTGAATTAGTAACAAAAGCTGAATCAGATCAAGCAATTCTTGACTCTCAGAAAGCTTCAAAAACTGACTTCACTCAAAAACTTGTTGCGACACAAAAGGCATTAGCTAATTTAAATTCTGCACAATATATTGAACAGAAAATAAATCTTTATCAAGAAGCTATAACTGTTGCATCTGAAAATATTGATAAATTATATGAGTCCATTGCTAAATACAAAAATGATGATGGAACATATGAGGACAATGAAACAACCAGAGATGTTTTAGGAAAGATTAAATCTAACTTTGAAGCTCAGAAATCTGCTCAATTATCAATCAAACAATTAGTTAAAGAGAGGTTTGAAGCTGAATATGAAGGATTTGATAAAGCTCAGGCAAAAGCTGAAGCTCAAGTTTCATATTTGCAAAAAACATTAGAATATCAAAAACTAATTGGTGCAAGTATCGAAGATCAATTAGCAACTGAGCAAGCAATTCAAGAAGAAAATCAAACCAAAGTAGATTCGCTTCAAGCTGAAAAAGCACAATTAGAAAAAGAAAAAGCTGAAGCAGAAGCAAGTGTGAAAGCAGATTTAGCAAAAGTTGATCCAAATTATACCGATGCTGACTTGGCAAATGCATTAGCAAATTCTCAGGAATTTCAACAAGCATCTGATAAATTAGGTGAAGTTAATTCAGACCTTATTGATGCAAATATTGCTGTTAAGCAAACTGCTCAAGAAATTGCTAGAATTAAGTTTGATAATCTAGTGAAACCATTCAAAGATGCAATATCTGATTTACAAGTTTTGTTGCAATTACTTGATGAAACTGATTTTGCTGGAAGTATTGCAAATATTGAAGCACAAATTGCAAATAAGGCATCTGAAATAGAAATAATTAAAAATAAAATTGCTACTGAAATGGCAAGAACAGACATTCCTGCAGGGAAAAAAGCAGAGAACGTAGCAAAATATACAACAGAACTTGAAAATGCTGAACTTGCAATGAAGGGTTTAATAGATACTGAGAAGGGTTTCCAAAATAAAGCTCTTGCTCAAACTTTTAAAACTCAATATGAAGCGATTGAGAAAACTCTTTTTAATGGTAGTACAGAGCAAGAGGCACAAGATGCATTAAATCAAAGAATTGCTTTACAAGAAAAATATCTTTCAGGTGCTGAAAAAGACTTAGAAATAAGTAAAATTAGAGCACAAATTCAATCTGAAGGATTAACTTTAACTGCTGAACAAACTGCTTTATTAAATTCACAAGGAGATATTGAAAAATCTTCGATTGAACGATTGCAAAAACAACTTGACATTCAACAATTGCAATTAAAAGTAAAGAATCTAATGGATCAAAAGACAATTCAACAAATGACTCAAAACGCAGATGGTACATGGGTAACTAACAGTTTACAAAAAGTTATATTAATGTAATAACTTTTAAATACTGTAGCCCCGTATGTATAGAAATATGCATAGGACACAGTTTTAATTGCAAGTAATTCCTAAAGCTCTCATGCCACAACATAAGGATGAAATATGCTTAAGTGTGATGGAACGAAAGTAGAAAAAAGTTGAGAGATGGACTATGGTTAAATCCTAAAGTCTGTAACAATGGATGTTTGTGCAGCCAAGACTCGAATAGAGTAAGGTTCGACGGTCAGAGTGAGAACTCGTACCCTCAAGCGAGGGGAAACGGACTGCCCTTAACAGGTAATGCTGAAGGTGAAGACATGACCTGCGCTCATATGAAAATATGAGAAGTTTATAAGAGAACTGCTAGTGTATAGCGAACATTAGTGAACACGTATAAAAATTTAAGACATTAGTCTTAATAAGACATATAAAAAATATTAAAATAAGACATATAAAACAATATGTTTGATATCACATTGTTTTTATGCAATTAAGGAGAAACAACTATGATTAAAGGGTTTAGAGTTCAAATAATACCTAGTGAAGAACAAAGAAAAAAAATAATTGATTTTTGTCATGCTGCTAGATTTGCGTATAATTGGGGTCTTGAGATAGAAGAAGAGAATTATAAAAATGGTGGTAAGTTTATCTCTGGATTTTCTTTATGTGTTTTATTTACTGAATTTAAAAATAAAGAAGAAAATAAATGGTTGAAAGAGATATCAGGGAGAGCGACAAAAGTTGCAATTTTAAATGTTGCCACGGCATATGATAATTACTTTAGGAAGAGGGCAAATAAACCTAAATTTAAATCAAGAAAAAAAAGTAAGATGTCTTGTGCTACACATGAGAGAAGTATTAAATTCACTTCTGATAAAGTAAAATTAGAAAAACTAGGATGGGTTAAATTAGCACAAAAAAATCGTATCCCCTATGGTGATAATATTAGATACATTATTCCCAAAATAGAATATGATAAACTTAATTTTTGGGTTTCCGTGGGGGTTGAAATTATTGACAAACAAGATAATGACAAACCTAAAACAGATGTAATTGGAATTGATCTAGGAATTAAAACTTTAGCAACTTGTTCAAATGGAATCGTGAATAATAAACCTGATATAAAAAAAGAAACTAAGAAGCTAAAACGATTGCAAAGAAAAGCGAGTAAATTATATCAACCAATGTTAGAGGAATGTAAGCAAACGAAAACCAAGTTTGTCAAATTACAAAAATCTAAAAATTTACTTAAGCTTGAAAAGGAAATCTTGAAAATTTATCAACGTATATCTAATGTTCTTACTACAAATATACATACATTTACGACATCTTTAGTTAAATCAAATCCTGAAGCAATAGTTATTGAAGACTTAAATGTGGTTGGTATGATGAAAAATAAACATCTATCAAGAAGTATAAAAGAAGCAAAATTTTATGAAATCCGTAGACAATTAACTTATAAATGTAAATGGAATAATATAAAATTAATAATTGCTAATAGATGGTTTCCTTCAAGTAAATTATGTAGTGAATGTGGACATAAAAAAGATAAATTAAGTTTAAATGAAAGAACATATATTTGTACAGAATGTGGAAGCATTTTAGATAGAGATTTAAACGCCTCTATTAATTTAAAAAATCTAGCATATGCAACCTAACTGCTATGTTTAGAATGTACACACTCCGATGTGTGGAGTTTAAGCCCTTGGATACCTATATCAAACGTGAGTAGTAGAAATACGAAAATGGGGTAGATGAATTGGGAAGTATAAAAGTTAGGTATTAATATTTTTTATATGTCTTATTAAAGATTTTAATGTTTTATAATTTTTATACATCGGATTTTACTTATGTTGCTGACCAAGAAGCAATTGCATCAGCACAAGAAGAATTAGCAAATAGTCAAGTTGATTTGATTAATTGGGAACAAGACGAAATCAATGAAGCAGATCAAGAAAAACTTGATGAAAAGTCTAAGTATTTAGCAAGAGTTAAAACTATAATGGATAGAGCTCTAAATGGCGAGTATGAGAGTATGGAAGAATTTAATAGAGCTATGACCAACCTAAATAAAGAATATATGGGAGACATGAATTTAATAAATTCTACTGAATGGAATAATATTTTCACTTCTACTCAGAGTAATCTGGATAATATTGAATCTGCATATTCTACTTATGTAACTAATATGGAAGAGTTAGCAGTTAGAGCAAAACAAGCATTACAAGACATTATTGATGCTCAAGCTGCCGAGGCAAAAGCTAAAACAGATGCAGAAGAAGCAGCGTGGCAACCTGATGATTGGGATTCTAAAAATACGACTCAACAGGCGTTATGGTTAAATAACAACATGACAGACGAAGAAATAAAAAATGATCCAAATATGCTGAAATATGTTGTTAATACAGTAACTACTGTAGTAAATGCAGATGGAGTAATAACTCCACAAGAACAAGCGCAGATTGATGAGATTAATAGCAGACTAGGATTGTCTATCGGAAGTTATGCTGATGGTGGGGTTGTAGATTATACAGGTCTAGCGCAAGTTCATGGCCAGAAATCATCTTCAGAAGTTATGTTTAATGCAGGCCAAGCTAAAAAATTATATGAATTAGTAAAAGGTTTGCCTGAAGGACTAGATATTAGTAAGATAATGAACAATTCTATTTTAAAAGTTAGAAATATGGCAGATATATTTAAACCTGTTGATATCATGGCAAGTATTGGTGGAATATTGAAGCAGACTGCTCAAACAACACAGCAAATCTTTAATATTGATAGGTTAGAATTGCCTAATGTTAATAATCAAAACGGAATAGATGGGTTGATTCAGGGCCTCAACAGTTATGCGATTCAGTATTCAAAGAAGTAACGGACTATATAAAAAGAGCATGTTCAAGACATGCTCTTTTTATATATGTTCATATAAATTTAATATTTTAATAAAATATAGGAGGGGAAATGGGGTACTCTAAAGGTATAATTTGGACGTATGAGTCAATTTGCATTTTTATAAAAGAAAAATATAATTGTATAGTTGTAAAAGTAGATATTAAAAATGGTCGTAAATATGTAACATTTTATGATAATTTTGGTTATTATTATATTTCGGACATTCAATTATTAAAAACCAATATGAATACAAAATTTGTATACGCAAACAATCCTTATTCGGTACAGAATATAAAACTTTGGTGTAAATTAAATAATAAACCTTTTGAATTAATAAGCAATAAATTTGAAGGAACAGATAAAAAATTAAAATGGAAATGCTTAAAAGAAGGTTGTTTAGAAGAATTTAATATGAGTTGGAGTTGTATTATAAATCAAGAGTATAATTGTCCATTTTGTGCTGGAGTAAAAGTAGGATTATCAAACTGCCTAGCAACTAAAAACCCCAACATAGCTAAAGAATGGCATCCTACTAAGAATGGTGATTTAACTCCTTATGATGTAACTTGCGGAAGTCATAAAGAAGTTTGGTGGCAATGTTCTGTGGACAGTAAACACGAATGGAATATTTCTGTAAAACATAGAAATATAAATGGTTGCCCTTATTGTTCTGGATTTTATCCATCAGAGAATTATAATTTACTATTGAATAACCCAAAACTTTGCGAAGAGTGGGATTATGAAAAGAATATAAAATCACCAAAAGAATATACCCCAGGAAGTAATCAATATGCTTGGTGGATATGTAAGGAATGTGGAAATGAATGGGAAGCGACTATAGGGAATAGAAACGGAATTTGTAAATCAGGTTGTCCAGAGTGTAATAAATCTAAAGGTGAAAAGAAATGTAAGGAAGTTTTTATTGGTAAGGGGTTTATTGAAATAACTCAATATGATTATGATAAGTTGTTAGATAAAAATGACAATACTTATTATATTCCTCAAAAAACATTTGATGGCCTTGTTGGTATAAATAATGGTTTATTGTCGTACGATTTTTATCTTCCGCAGTACAATCTTTTGATTGAATATCAAGGTGAATTTCATGATGGAACTGCTCACCAACAAAGTAAAGAAGAACTTATAATACAAGTTGAACATGACAGACGTAAAAGGGAGTGTGCTTTAAAAAATAATATTAAGTTATTAGAAATATGGTATTGGGAAAAAGATAATATTGAAGAAATACTGAGAAGTGAATTAAAAAGGTTGGAATATATAGAAAATATTTAATACTTTACAGTATTCAAAGAAATAAAAGTACAATTTAGAAGGAATTTATGGTTTGTGTTTTAAAGAGTTAGAGGATTTATTTCTTCTAACTCTTTTTGATAAATAATATAAGGGAGGTTTGTCATGGCAAGAGGTCAAGGAAGAATTTCAGATAATGAATTGAATTCAGGCTTAATAAATGAACTAGATGCCAAAGCATTACAAAGTGGTTTAGATAATTTGGCAGGGACTGGACGAACAACAGAAACGGTTAAAGGTGTTAATGATGCCCTTACTCAACATCAGGAGGATGAAGTACAGTACCGAGCAGACAAAAAATATCTTGATTTAAGGGGGTGTCGGTTCATTGGCTAAAACATATACAGACCAAGTTTACTCCGGTACGCTGACTACAGGTTCAGTAACTGTCGCTACCATAGCAGCAAGTACAACATTTATTATGAAAGGTTTTGCGATCTCAAACGCAAATTCGGCAGACAAGAAAGCGGAATTGCTTATTGATGATAAACGAATAGTTCCATATTCCAAGGCAATCCCAACTGGCGATACCTTAATCCGTTCTGACCTTAACATTCCTATCGCCACAACCAAGACCATTAAGGTAAAGGGCGAGGTAGTCACAGATATGGATTATTACATTTGGGGAGTTAACGAGGTGACTAGCTAGTGGAAGGATTACTTAGTGAAAACTTATTGACTAAGGCGAGTGTTTTTGGCAGTGGTGGTAATAATATTAAAAGTATACAAAGAGGTGTGGTAACACTACCAGTCGGAACACTACTAACAAATGTGACAATATCAACAATTAAATCATCCGATTCGGTTGTAATTATATCAAGTAGAGCTAGTGGTAATGATGGTGCAAATGAATTGTGTATAAAAGCAAAAATAACATCATCAACTAATCTTGAGTTATCAAGATATGGCTCTACCGTAGATGCCGTAAGTATCTCATGGCAGGTTATTGAATTTACAAATATTAAATCTTTACAGAAAGGTGACTATACATTTGCTTCACAAGGTGAGGTTACTACTACGATTAGTCCAATAAACACATCTAAAAGTATTATTCTATTTTCGTTTAAAACCGCGTATAACGGTTCTGGTTCTGGTTATTGTGTAGGTAAGATACTTGATAGCACAACGATCGCCTTCTCGTGCTTAACAAGTCTTCAATCTCTAGATACTCACTGGCAAGTTGTAGAATTCAATTAGGAGGTAAATATGAGAGTAATTACATTAGACATAAACAAAACAGTTATTAGCGTAAAAAACGTAGGAGATAATTACGCTTTAGAAGTAAATGATATTGTTGCAGATACAGGTGAACTAGGCCAAATCATGCAACCTGACGGAACATTTATCACGCCTGAACCAATTCCAGTAATTCCACCACCAATACAACCGACAAATCAAGAAATAAAAGACAATTTAATGGTTATCATGAATGGTCTAACTGATATTTATATGGCAACTTTAGGATTATAGAAGGAGGGTTATTATGGCACAAGTATTTTACACGTTAATTAAAGCTGGAATGAAAACGATTGATGATGTTCCATTTGATCTAAAAGTAAAAGTACAAGCATTACTGGATAAGGATGATGTTTAGACTCTGGTTAATCAAACTATTATTGAGAGGAGGTGAAAACACAATGGTATTAGTATTTGTAACTTTAATCGTTTACGGTTCAAAGACTTTTGCAGATGTTCCCGTTAGTCTACAGCCAGCAGTAAGAGCAACATTGCTATCAATGGGATTAGATGAAAACGGAGTTCCAATCGTAACACCTTAAATTAATCTATAGGGCAATGGGTAGACCAGAGATGGTCTATTTTTATTGCCCTTCTATTACACATTTGACAATCAACTGTTCATTAAGCAAAAATAATATTTTATCAAAGAGAGTACAAAAATTGTACTCTCTTTTTCTAATGTAAAAGAGAAGCGAGGAGATTTATTGGATAATTATGGTATAATATATTCTGCAAGAAACTTAATAAATAATAAACGATATATAGGTCAAACTACTTGTTCATTAGAGAAAAGAAGAAGAGAGCACATCAATTCGATTGGTCAACAAAAATATATTTTTCAAAGAGCAATGAAAAAATACGGTGTGGAAAATTTCATATGGGAAGAACTTGACTATGCCGATTCTCCAGAAGAACTTGATTATAAAGAAA
>Ga0209728_1001031_pt1 | contig 18746 bp, 12 predicted proteins | sample RifGroD1_FD_183997 | JGI IMG/M metagenome (GOLD analysis project Ga0209728, IMG submission 183997) | Groundwater microbial communities from Rifle, Colorado, USA - Groundwater D1 (SPAdes) (version 2) | ecosystem: Environmental > Aquatic > Deep subsurface > Groundwater | place: Rifle, Colorado... | reverse complement strand
AAGATATAGAAATATTTATCAAAGAATACCCAATCAAGACAAATAAAGAGTTGGCAAACATTTTTAATAGAACACCAAATGCAGTTATGGCCCAAGGAGTAAAACTTGGATTAAAAAAAGATTTAGATGAGCATCTATATATTACATATGATAAAGAAAAACTAATAAGGGATTTAAAGGATTTTGCATTGTTTCTAGGAAGAACTCCTATTGCACAAGAAATAAGTGAGAATAAAGAAATGGCACATCATAATACATATGGACGTTGTTTTAATGGTTATGTTAATGCTTGTCAAGTTGCAGGGTTAGAACCTAATTACAGTGGAAATATATTTTCTAATAATACATATAGATCAAAAAATAATGATTTATGTTTATCTCATCCAGAATTAATTATTACCAATTTATTTATAGATAATAGTCTTGGATATGAAAAAGAGGTTTATTACTCAGCTTTTACTGACGATACTAGGTGTGGGTATAAAAGATGCGATTGGTTTTTGGCAAACGATATAATTGTTGAATATTTTGGATTACAAAGAAAGGAATTTTACCAAAAAAGAACAGAAGAGAAACAAAGGATATGCAAGGACAATAATTTAACTTTGTTAGAACTTTATCCAGAGGATATGAAACATGGATTAAAAGGATTAATAAATAAATTTAAAGAACATGGTATTGAGTTAAAAGTTTAGTTAAACATAAACACTTACATAATTTCAATAATTTGTTGCATACCTCCTTTGCTTTATAATATAATAGACTTAGTAATAAAAACAATAGAGGAGGTATACAATAATGAAATTATTCATCCAAATCTTAGCACTATTATCTACTATTTTATTTCTAGTAGCAGGGTTCCTATTACTTAATATAGAATCTGTATCAGGGAAAAGTGTAGCAGAAAGTTTTTACCACTATGTAGGTATTATGTCGTTCGGTTCAGCTATATTCTCAGGTGGATTATTAATTGTTTTAGCTGAAAAAGTTGGTGAGAAGCAATGAAAACAAATAAGATTATTGTGATATTCATAGTGATAATTATAGCAATGTCTGGTGGATTTTTTGCTTATAAGCATAATCAAAAAGTTAATTTAGCTCAGTATTATTATAACATTGGTGATTATCAAAAAGCATCTGATTTGAAAGTAAATAATATTTCAGATAAATCTAAGATGCTTAATATAGCAAAAAATTGGAGAAATGACTTGAATGATGATGAAAACTTATATATCACTATAATGTTAATATCTAGTGAAATCAATCTTAATAAGAAAGTAGATATTTCTTATGTAAACAAATTAGAAATTTATTATAAAGGTATTGGAAATTATTTTAAAATATCGACAAATCGTTTAGATGACATAGGTAAAATGAATTCCGAAGATGGAACTTTAGCAGTTAAAAATCTTAGATAAAATTTACTCCCTATACTCATGAAGTATAGGGAGTAATATCAATATAAATATAAATAAATAAATGGAGGAATTAATTAAATGGAATTATTAACGTTAGAAATTATTAGAGAGCAAGGATATAAGATTAATGAATGTGTAGGCTTTAAAATTAAAAATTATTTACCACTATCTACAAAAAAAATATTAATTAAAAAGATTTTAGATTTGTGTATAATTGATGAGGAAGTCAAAAGAATTGATTTTGCTTTGAAAGAGTTCGCTTTTGAATATGTTTTAGCAAATGAATTTACAAATATAAATTTTGAAGTAGATGATGTTGTAGCGATGTATGACGAACTAAAAGAATATGGTGTGTTAGATGAAATTATGGAATTAATTCCTGAATTTGAAAAGAAGTTTATTTATAGCGTTTTAGTAAAAGAAATCGAACAGATTCAGTTAGTTGATAATAGTATGGTTAATATTGTTAATCAAGCATTAAATAAACTTATTACAAAAATTCCAGATCAAAACGGAATAATGAAATTAATAAAAGAATTACCTAAACAATTTAATAAAATATCTCCTGATTCTCTTAAAAATCTTGGAAAAGCAATGGGGATTAATATAGGAGATAAAAATGCCTGATTTTAAAGACATAAATTCTTTACTTAATTATGCAAAATTACAAGTGGCAAAAGCTATGCAAGATGATGTAGCAAGAAGTGTAAGAGATACTATTCAAAAGTATCTCTTATCTACTGTTTATGCTAATGAACAATCTATGTACATTAGATCATTTGAAGTTTTACGAGCATTGACTATAGGAAAAGTTTCTGTAATTGGAGATGAAATATCAGTTAAGATTTATATAGATGCTGATAAAATAATTCCTAGAGATGGTCCAGAAGGAATGTGGGGTATTCATCAATCATTTGATGGTAGTCCCTATAATGAAGAATTGCCGTTTCTATTAGAGTATGGCAATCAAAAATACAATCCTTATTACAATACTCCTGCTTTTGAATATATGAAATTAACAATAGAAGAGATGAAGCAAACAAAAGAGCATATGATTAGGTTGAAAGGATATTTACGAACAAAAGGAATTACAACAAAATAACTATATAATAAAATCAACTCCCTACTCTTTGAAGGTAGGGTATTTTCATGCCCTAAATTATAAAAGAGAGGTGGATTAATTTGGATGATTTAAATATATTAATTAAAGCAAAAATAGATGCTGCAACTACAAACATTAATAAACAAATAAAAGATTTACAAAAACAAGTAACTACTGATATATCGGTTAAATTAAAAGTTGACGCTAAAGATTTAACTATTATTAATGATACTATGGAAAAGATTAAAAAAGCAACGTCTCAAAGTGGAAGTTCTAAAATTAAAATATTTAATGAACAAGATTTAAAAGATCAAGGAATTAAATATAAACAAGGTGTAGTCAGAACAATAGAGGACGTTGAAAAATATCTTAAAGGTGCATTTAATGGGAAAAAGTTTGATTTAGGTTCTATAATAACAGATTCTAATGGAAATATAAAATCGTTTGAAGCAAGTATTAAATCTGCTAATAATCAATTAGAAAAAGTAAAATTTAATTTGGCAGAAATATCTAAATTAAACGCAAAAGGAATAGCAAGTACAACTTCAGGATATGTGTCAAGTGGTTCTCAATTATCAAGAACACCAATAAAAACAGAACAAATTTTTGACAGGACAAAACTAGAAGCTGAAGGAAGACAATTTTTTGTATCTGCCTCTAATATAATTGAGAGAGTTAAAAAAGAATTTAAATCTCTTGGAGACGTAGATGTTACATTTTTAAAGAATTCAAAGCAAGAAATAACTGGATTTATAGCAAATGTAACAAGAGCTAGTGGTGTAATTGAAAAACTAAAATTTGATATGGCAAAAATAGCATCTGGGTCAAGCGTACAAAGAGGATATGTTTTTAGTGGAGAAAATTTAATTGATAATAATGCAGGATCTAATATACAAAAAGCATTAGATAAACTTCAATTATATGAAAATAAAATTGCTAAACTTAGAAATAGTTTTACTTCTCCTGCAACTGGAATTAAAGATGACGGAAATTTATCAGTACTAATCGCACAATATGATAAGATTAAGTTACAAATAGACCAAGCAAGGACTAGTAGTACAAATTTATCTAATGAGCAAAGAAGAGGATTTGTACAAAGTATAGCAAATTTAGAGTTAGAAATTGCTAAATATAGAGATTTACAACGTATTATAGTAACTACAAATACTAGAACTTTAAGTGCTAGTGATATTTCATTATACCAAGGCAATATGGCAAATAAATTAGCTAGTTTGCAAGTTGGAAAAGATACTGTTTTTGCAAGACCAGAAATTCAAGCAGAAATGGCACGATTAACTGAAGGAGTAGCCAGATTTGGAACAGTTGGAGGAAAGTCTGCAAGAGAATTAAATTTACAGTTTTCACAATTAACAACATCTGTAAGAAGTGCTACGAATGAAATTACAAGAATAAATGGTGCTGCAGATAGTTTTTTGACTACGCTTAGTAAAAATTTTGGGAAGATGATTGCGTGGGGTTTGGTTGCTACCGCGCTGTACGCCCCACTTAGGTCTTTACAAGCCGGCCTGACCACATTAAAAGAATTAGATGGATTAATGGTAAATATTGCTAAAGTAACTAATCTTAGTGCCGAAGCTATGAATAATTTAAAAGATAGTGCATTTGAAGCCTCTAATGCTTTTGGTCGCACAGCACAAGACTATTTAAAATCAATTGGTGAATTTAGTCGCGCAGGATACGAAGGTAAATCGGCAGACCTAGCTAAAGTTTCTCTATTATCTCAAAACGTTGGGGAACTTACTGCAGAACAAGCTAATAGTTTTTTACTTGCTACTGATGCAGCTTATAAATATAAGGGTAGTCAAGAAGAATTGATGAAAGTTCTTGATGGAGTAAATACCATTGACAATAAGTTTGCGACTTCAATTCAAAAAGTAAGTGAGGGAATCACAGTTGCTGGATCTATAGCCTCAAACGCTTCAGTTGGAGTAAATGAACTCGCATCAGCAGTTGGAGTTATGACTGCGGTGACACAACGTTCCGGAAATGAAGCTGGACGAGCATTTCGTGGAATTTTGATGAATATTAGACAGGTAAAGGGAGAAACAGAAGATGGAGATATAATTGACGACGAAGCATTATCTAAGTCTGCAAAAGCATTAGATAGTGTTGGAATTAAAGTTCATGAAATGCGAAATGGCATTGAAGAACTAAGAAACCCAATGTCAGTTTTAGAAGATTTGAGTCGAATTTGGTCTGGTCTTAGTTCCATGAAGACTGCTCCAATTATCGAAAGTTTGGGTGGAAAATACAGAGGTAACGAACAAATGTTGACAGCCTCCTATGTACAGAAATGTGCATAGAGCGATAAATGATATTATCATTTATCCAAAATCTCTTTAATTGCTGGAAACCCATAAAGCTGATTAAACCACAACGTAATAATCAATAGTTTTTGTATAAAAACATTTTAAGGAAGTGATTTTTATACAAAGATGGAATGAAATAGATATTAGAATATTAAAAAATAATTATACTTATGGTAATATAAATAATATTTGTGATTTATTAGATAATAAATTTTCTTATAGTGCAATTGTCTCTAAGGCTAGTAAATTAAAAATATCAAGTAGAGATTACTGGTCTGCAGATGATATTGATATAATGAGAAAATATTATCCTATTAAAACTCCCAATGAGATGCTAAAATTGCTTCCTAATAGAAATATAAAAACTATTACAATGAAAGCATGTGAACTAAATATAAAAAATATAGTTTCTATAAATTTATGGTTCACAGAAAAAGAAATAGATTTTATAAAAAGTAATTGGAAAGCGATGAAAGATGAAGAGATTGGGATGATTATAGGAAGAAAAGCTCATGCTATATGTGATAAAAGATGTCAATTAGGATTATTGAGGAAAGCAGAAGAAAGTTCATATGAAAATCTTTCAGAGTTTGTAAGACGCAATAATGCAGAATGGAAAAAGAAATCAATGCAAAATTGTAATTATAAGTGTGTAATTTCAGGAGAAAGATTTGATGATATTCATCATATACATGGACTAAATTTAATCCTTAATGACGTATTGTTACATTTAAATATTGAAATAAAAGGAGAAATAGATAATTATTCTGATGATGAATTATCGTCTATTTTATATACCTTTAGAACATTTCAAAGTAAATATCCTTTAGGTGTTTGCTTAAAGAAAGAAATACATAATAAGTTTCATTCTTTATATGGATTTGGTAATAATACAACAGAACAATGGCATGAGTTTGAAGTAAGTTGTAAATATAATAAAATTACAAAAACTATTGATTATAAGCGTGATGGTTACGAAAGTGGAAAAAATTAATCAGATGGCATAAGGTTAAATCCTAAGTGCTGTAATAATTGGCAATCAGCAGCCAAGACCGTAAGGTAAGGTTCAACGACTATTCCGAAAGGAAGTACACTTAAGTAAGTGGAAATGGGAGACATCCTTAACAGGATGGTGATATAGTCTATTCTTATATGAAAGTATAAGAAGTTCATATTAAGCAATAATAAATATTATTGCTTAATTGAGAACTGGCAAAGATTAACGACCTTTGTTGAATAAAAAGCAATCAATTAGTTGCCTTAGTAGAGAATTTTGATATGTATAAAAGTATGCTTCAAGAATACTCTACTGCCAGTGGTAGTGCTATGGCTGAAAATGAAGTGAGAATGGGCAGTTGGGAAACCAAGATTAATCAACTTCGCAATTCCATAAATAACTTCTGGAATAATACTATAGATACAAGTCTTGTAAAAAGCATGATAAGTGGAATAACTCTATTAATTAATAACTTTGGAAATCTTAGAACTATTTTAGGTATTATATTTACTATACTTGCTGTAAATAAAGGAACAGCATTTTTAACTTTTTTAAAGAATTTTTCTGTGTCAACTATGTTATTGAATTCAAGTTTGGTTCAAACACAAGCAAGATTAGCAGGAATGTCTTTTGCACAAATTGGAATGATGAGTACCACCACATCACTAACTTTTGCAATTAAAGGGTTGTGGGCAGCCATGCTTGCTAATCCAATAGGTTTAGTAATCGGGGCTGTAACGGCCATTATAATGGTATTTGACTTTATGGGAGCTTCAGCAGAAAAATCTGCCCAAAAACAAAAAGAAGCATTTGATGAACTAAATAGAAGTATTAACTCACTTAAACAACAAACTGCAGAAGCTAAAAATTTAGCTAGTCAATATGAATTATTGTCTTCTATAACATCTCGTACAGCAGATGAGGAAACTAAGTTAGCTGAAGTAAAAGATCGTCTCATTGGTCAATTTCCTGATCTAATTCAAGGATATGATTCTGAAGGAAAGGCAATAATTGGCTCTTCGGAAGCAATCAAGCAAGCAATTAAAGACAATGAAGAATTATTAAAAGTCAAACAAGAACAAATGTCTAATACATTTATTACGGATGGTTCAAATAATTTTTCTCAATTGCAAAAAGATCAAGAACGATTAGGTTTATTAACTAAACATAAAGAAGAGTATTTAAAGACTATTGATGATATTAATAATGGAAGTCAAGTTCAGTTTGATGAGTATGGAAATGATTCATTAGCAATTGCTAAAAATAATTTAAAAGGAATTAAAGACGAACTATCTACGCTTAGTATAAAAATTCTTGAAAGTAGAAAAGATTTATCAGTTTTAACAGAATCTTTTCTAAAAAGTGGTGATTCTGCACAATCTTTAGGGAAAGAAATAGTTACAAAGTTAATTTATAGTTTAAGCTCCCTTAAAGATGAAGCAAAAATAACAGGAGAACAATTTACTACTATTTTCGAAGGACTTAAAACATCTAATTTTGCATCTGACTTAAATAAAGCAAAAACAACATTAGAAGGATTGTCTAAGAGTGGGGCGACAAAAGAAGAAATTGGCAATGCTTACGAGGAAGCAATTTCTGGATTAACTCCATATTTAAAATCGTTAGGTGACAATGGAGAAGAGGCAGGAAGAATATTAAAAGACATGCTCAATCTTCCAAATGTTCAAGATGCATCTAATAAAATAAACAATGTCACAACATCTCTCAAATCACTTCAAGAAACCCTATCCAATTCTGCATCTGCTATTTCAGAAATACAATCAGAATTAGACAATTATAATGAAGCAGGATCATTTTCGCTCGATAATATTATTAAATTATCTGCTAAATATCCTCAACTTCTTGGAATGTTGGGTGATGAGAAATCTATTCGTCAAGAACTAACGAATATTATTCAACAAGAGCAAAAAAAATCTGAGCAAGCATATTTACAAATGATAGAAACAGACAAAACTTATTATGAAAATAAAATTCTTCTAAATGAATCTTATAAATCTAGTATGGAAAGTTCAATTCAAAGTCTCGTTGATTCTTATGGTCTTAATTATAATGTTGATCTAGATAACTTCAAATCTCTTGCTGAAGCAAAAATGGAAGTAGAAAGACAGTTACTTAAAACATTATCTGCTAATTGGTCTCAATATTATGATATTGAAAGAAATTCATTAACAACTGATTATACAGAACTATCAAGAGTAGACCCCGAAGCAGCAAAAAAAGTGCATGATGCTGTAGTAAAAGCTAGTCAACTTGCTAAAGGTTTTGATGGTGTAGTTTTAAAGAGTTCTGGTATTGATTTTTCCCAAATTGGTATGTCTGGTTCTAAAGATTCATCTTCAAAAAAAGACAAAGAAGAAAAAGAACTCTCAATAGAATCCACAACTCAAGCCCTCATCAATCAAATACAACAAGAATATATTCTCCAAAAAGCCAAATCAGATTCAATCCAAAAAGACTTAACCCAAGCGCAATCCCAAAAAGATTATGCAAAAACACTCAAACTTACTAATTCCCTAATTGCATCTCAAAGAACAGAAATGGAATTATTACAATCAGCTCGTTCAAAAATAAATCAACTTAAAGATTCTGCTATTTCAGCTGCATCACCTCAATTTGGTAATGTCAGTGATAGATGGTTCATTGGGAATGATAACCAAAAAAGTGCTTCTTTCATAGAAGAGCACAATAGAGCATCAGAAGATACTCGTAAAATAATGGATGAAACATTCGATTCACTCCAATTATTACGAAATGCTTGGATGTCTAATAAATCTGCAATGGATGAAAATGCGGAATCACAAAATTCCCTAAAACAATCCCTTCTAGATATCCAATCATCTCAAGCAGATGAAGCAATTACAGCATTAAAATCTTATTATCAAAATGAAAAAGAATTAGCAGAAGAAGCATATTCTGATAAAGTAAAACTTGCTGAAAAAGCTCATCAAAAAGTATTGGATGACCTAGATGAAGAAGAAAAAGCATATGAAGAAACAGTCAATGCTCAAATTGATGCTATAGATAAACTAAAATCTGCTGAAGACTACACAAAAAATCTCACAACTGCTCAATCTGAAGCACAAACAATTCAAGATCAGATAAGTATCTACAAAAATGATACATCATACGAAGGAAAAGAAAAATTAGCAGAACTCCAAGCTCAATTAGCAGAGAAAAATTCATCAATTGAAGATATACAAAATGATCATACGATTGAACTTCGTAAACAAAATCTTCAAGATTCTCTTGATACAATAAAAAAAGAATTAGAAGCACAAAAATCTGCTGAAAATACCAAATATGAAGCAACGAAAGAAAGATTAGATGCTGAAAAAGTAAAATTAGATGAACATTATACAGCAATAATGGAAAATGAAGCAATTTTTGCAGAAATAAGACAAGGAATTATTGATGGTAATATCACTAAAATAAATGAAGCATTAAGTAATTTTTCTAAAGGATTTACTATTGATTTGGTTGCTAAAGCGAAAGAGATTGATGAAAGTTTTCAAGCAATTATAAAGACAATTAATCAGATTAAAACTGCATCAGATAGTATACCAAATTATGATGTTTCTCAATATGCTTCAGGAACAAATGGCGCAATCGGCGGTTTGTCTGTAGTAAGCGAAAAAGGAAGGGAATTAATATCTCCTCCAAATGGAAAACCATTTCTTAGTGGAAATAATGGCCCTGAACTAATGATTTTGCCTAAAGATACAGAAGTTCTACCTAATAATTTAACAGAATCTCTCATTAGTAAAGCGAAACTTCTAAATATCCCTTCTTATGCCAATGGAACGGGAATCAATGGCTCACTAATGGATTTAATTAAAAATATGCCATCTATTTTACCAAATATATCATTACAACCATTTAAAATGCCACAATTAGCAAATAACCTAACAAATACTACAACTAATAATCTAAATCCAACTTTTAATATAAGTGTTCCAAAAGGAACAACAAGGGATCAAGCACAAGAAGTAGTAAAATTAGTTTATAAAGATTTAGTAAAAATGATTAAAAAATAAATAATAATCAAAGTAGAGAGAAGTTACTTATAATAATTTTTCTCTACTTTATAAATAATGGAGGTGGAAAATAAATGCCAATATCAGAATCCCTTTATATACTTTTCAATAATATAAATTCACAAGATTTTGATATGCTCAACGCTCATGTTGAATCAGGACTTTACAGCGAACAATTTATCACAGACAGAACAATAATGGAAACAAGGGTAAGAAATAATCCAATTCCATTTTTTCAAGGAATAGAAGAATCATCAAGAATAATAAAATGCTCCTTGGCATTTACTGAAACATTTGATGAAAATAAATTAAGAGAAGTTAAAAGATGGCTTCATACCGAATTTTATGCTCCATTAATCTTTTCTTCAAATCCAGATCATATATATTACGCATTGTGCAGTAATGCTTCAGATTTAATGCATGCAGGCAACGGAATTGGATATATTGATGTAGAATTTGTATGTGATTCAAATTTTGTTTACTCCCCAATTTATATTTCTGACCTCTACGATCTTTCTACAAATCCTGTTTCTACTACAATAATTTTTGAAAATTTAGGAGATTTAGATTGTCAACCAATACTCTATTTAACCAAAATTAATGATGGAGATATATCAATAAAAAACTTATCAGATGGTGGTGCTGAATTAAAGTTTTCGGCAGTTTTAGACACTGATGGAATAACTGTAATAAAACAATCTCTTCTAAACAACGAAGAATTAATAATTGATAATGAGCATCAAGATATATCAACATCAATTCCAGATACTTACAGGTATGATAATCATAATGGAATATTTCTTAACATGAAATTTGGAGTAAATAATCTCCAAATTATTGGTACTTGTAAATTGCAATTTAAACACCAGTTTAAACTTCTTTAACTTAATTTTAACTCTCGAAAGGAGAAAAATAAATGTATAGTGATATAGATTTATCATCAAAACTTCAAACTCCAAAATTATCTCTCCATAAACCAACTGGAATAAAAATAGCGAATCTTCCTGAAGAATACTTTCCTAATCTAGAAATAAATATAGATGATTTAGATACACTCACTTTTTCTCTCCCTTATAAAATTACTAAAAATCATGAATTAATTCGCAACCCTCATATAGATCAATTAAAAAATCGTTATCTAATTAAATTTATTCTAGGTGATTATATTCAATGGTTTGTAATTACCAGTCCAGTTCCTACGTCAGATGATGATTCTGATTATTTAGAAGTTAATTGTGTTTCCTTGGAAAATGAACTAAATGACAAAAGGATTAGAAATTTAACTATGAGTGCGGTTAAATTGTCAGAAATAATGAATGGATTTTCAAGAGATACTACTACAATAATTGATGGTATTTCTACAACTACAACCGTAACTACAGATGGGATACTCAAAGGTACATCATGGACATTAGGGGTATTTCCGATTTCAATTGATAGTACATATAGAACATTTGAGAATATTACAGGAACAAAATTGGAATTTATAAATAATCAAATATCTGATAAATTTAAACTTCTTGCCCAATTTGATACAACAAATAGAGTGATTAATTTTTATGAAACTGATGAGTTTGGAATAAATGATGGATTAAGATTGACAGATAAGAACTATTTACGTACAATTACACAAAGTGAAGATGATGAAGATTTTTGTACAAGATTAAGTGTGTATGGGCAAGATGGATTATCAATCCAAAGAGTCAATACCATAAATACTCCTTGGATTGAAGATTACAGTTATTTCCTTTATCCATTTATTCGTGATGAGTTAGGTAATATTACTTCTCATAGTGACTATATGACTGATGACCTTTGTAATGCTATTTTAGATTATAAGTTAGCATTGACACAAAGTGCATTGGTACATACTGATTTATTGGCACAATTATCTGCTTTGCAAATAACTTTAACAACTTTATCAAATGAAATGAAAACATTAACTGATGCAATGAAAATTATTGATGATAATATTGAAACAGCTAAAAATACAGGGCATAGCACTACAACACTAATTGCTGAAAAAGTTGCACAACAAGCTCTAATTGATGCAAAACAATTAGAAATTGATGCAATAAATGCACAAATTGCATTAGTAGATATTGATATCAACACTATACAAACCGACCTTTCTGAATCTAATTATTTTACACCAGAATTATTAGAAGAGAAAATTAGATTTGAAATTGAAAGAGAATGGTCAAATGAGAGTTATATATTAGACACAGACCTTTACTTTGCAGCCATTGATGAGATGTCAGACCGTAAAATACCTCAGACATTAATTGAAATATCAATTGTAAACTTTCTTGAAGTAATTACAGAACAACGCAATCATAAAAAAATAGTTGTTGGAAATAAAGTAGCTATTATACAAGAACAATTAGGGATTGATGTTGTAGCTTCAATAACAAAAGCTAATTTTGATTTTGAGAATAAAGAAATAAAATTAACCATTTCAGATATAAAAAAAAGTAAATCTGCAAGAGATAAGATTGCAGATTTTTTGTATCGTACTGATACATATATTGAAATAATTGATTCTAATAAACTTAAATGGAATGAATCTTTAATCACAGCCACAGAATATGTAGACCAACAAATAGAAGAACTAAATGGTTCTCTTTTAAATCTAGAAATAGACTTAACTAGATTCGGAAGTGACGGATTTATAACAGCCATTGAAGCAAAGTCATTAAAGCTAACATTAGACAAACTAATTGCAGAATCATTAGATATAATAAATATCGCTACACAATTAGAATTTCTTGATTTACCAGACGTAAATGAAAAAACAAACTTCCAAGTTGCTCTAACAACCTTACAGTCATATCTAATTGCAAATTGGATAGGGCCAACAATTCCTCCATTAATTTATCCTATTGCGATTATTTGCGATTCTAGTCCTGAAGATGAGAGAATTAGAATTACAAATTATTTCAAAGATGTAGAAGATAAAAAATCAAAATTGATAAATGCAATGGCAAAAGCTCGTCAAGATGATGGGAAAAGATATGTAGAGACACAAATTAAAGAATTAAACACGGCATTAAGCGATTTTCAAATTCAAGTAAATGAATATATTAATGCAAAAGAAATTACAGAAACACAATCTGACGCATTAGAATTATTAAAAACAGCAGTACAAGATGAATCTGGTGATATTATTGCTATTGCTGATGGATTGCTTGCAATAATTGGTGATGATAATATATTATATGATAAATTAGAAGAAGCAAAAGATGATTATTTTAAGGTTGATAATAGTTCTGGTGCTATTGTTACTGCATTAAATTCTGTAAGTGATTGGTTAAATCAAGATTCATCAGATTATCCAATAACAATTAAACCATCAAAAGGAGTTGACATAAACAAAAAACTTAAAATAGCAGAAACTAAAAAAGATATATTAACTGCATTAATTACTCAAGTACAAATTGACAATGAATTAACTTTAGTTGATCAACAATTATTTGAAGTTAGCGTTGCAATAACTTCTATGCAAATGGATATTAAAACTTTTGCTAAAGATAATTATATCACTTATGATGAATCTGTCTCATTAAAAGCATCTTTTGATAAAATATTAGCAGAAAGTGCAGATGTAATTAATATTGCTAATAGTTTAACTGTTTCTACTGAATTAATAAATAATTATCAAAATTCATTGACTGGAACTGTTGCTTCATGTGGTGTTGATGGATTACAAGTAGAGTTAGCAAAATGGGTAGGATTACTATTAATTAATTATCCTAAGAAAATGAAATCAACAGAAAGAAAATCATTATTAAAGAAATTTGATTTAGTAATGAGTACAAAATTAGCATTACATAATGCAATAAATTTACTTACTGCTGAATATTCAATTGATGGAGAATTATCTATTCGTGGTACAGGAGAAAATCAATCTAATAAAAGTAGAATATTTAAAATCAATAAAAAGAGCATTAGTGCAAGTGATGATTCTGGCACTGGATTACTACTTACGGTCATTAGCAGAGAAGATTTATCTGTAATAACTGAACATACTCTTATTTATGACACGTATACTAATGATGGAGACAGAGACGCTTTAGCAACAAAATTAAACTCACTAGATGATACAGTAATCGTAACTTTAACATCATATAATTCAATTGGATGGAATCAAAATCTATTAAATGCAATGATTAGATGTGGAGGCACTGGAACTGATACAGGAACAGGTAGATTTCCTTTTGCTTTTATTGGTATTCCTGGATTATTCAAAGGAACTGCACTTGAAGTGTATTATGACACTGGTAAAAAAGCACCATACGCAGACATAAATACAAAAATAGTAGATGGAACTCCTCAAGGAATTGCTGTTGGAACAACATTAATTTCAGCAGAAGCAACTTTAGCAGTTCAAACAGCAAAAGCAAATAGAGATATAGTTATGGTAGATATTACAAAAGTTGCAAGTAATACAACGGTTACATCAAAAGAAAAGAAAGTTGTTAAAAGTTATTGGGATGTAATTGTAAGTGAAAAAAATACAGTAGAAATGCAAGCAGACTATTGGAATAATACTACTTATCCTACTATTGCTACACTTTTATCAAATTATCAAACAGCATATTCTAATTTAAGTGCTTATATTAGTCCCATATTAGCCAATTTAACAACAAGTTCAACAATTGTAAGTGCAACATTTATTAATTATTTTACATTGTATTATACTAATAAAATTGCATTGCTTGAAGAAATAATGGTCATTGCAAGAGATTATGTGGGAGAATCAATATCTGGATTAGCAGAAGCAATTATTGCATTGGGATTAAAAATAACTAGTTCATTTAGCACTTTTACAATTAGTGTAAGTGATTCTATTATTCTTGGAACTGATTTAGCTTTAGTAATTGAAGAATCTAGACCATTGACTGATCTCGCTACTAAAGTAGGATTAAGTGATATAAGTCCTAATGAGAAAACAAATTATCAAACTGCTTTAAATTCATTACAAACTGAATTAAATAATTGGATTAATTTGTCAGTACCTAAGTCAATTACTGCACCAGAAATAGGTGTTATTCAAGCATGGTATTATGGTTTGCAAACAACAAAAACAGCACTTATTGCAAAAGTATCTACATTAGAAATTGATAATTCTAAACCAAATGCAATTATAGCAACATCTTTAAAATTATTTGCCGATACTTTGTATAATGCAGATAATACTAATTTCCAGAATCAAAGTGCAGATGGTAAAATTGAATGTTATTTTTATGGTTATGCTCCATTATTGACTAATTTACCAAGTATTGAATGGGATACAATTATAATTAAAGATAATCATATAGGGGATTTATTTTATGATGTAATTGAAGGAAACGCTTATAGATTTTCTTCTTCATACTTATGGGATTTAATTGATAATGTAGATGTAATCAAAGTATTGTCAGATGCTTCAAAATCACAGGGATCGCTAGATTCAGAATTAAGAATATTTGTAGGAACTCCTCAACCTCCTTATAATGTTCAGGATTTATGGAGACAGCAATCTAATGGAGATTTTAAGATTTGTATAGTTGAGAGATTAACTGGAAGTTATGTTGATTCTGATTGGATTTATTATACTGAATATACAGATGATGTTGCAGCAAATATTGCAAAAGCATTAGCGAATAAGGCAAAAACAGATGCTATTTTAGCATTGGAAGAATTAGCTGATATAGCAAATGATAATAAAATTAGGAAGGATGAAAAAGTAAGAATATTAAAACCAAGATGGGATACTATTATTGTAGAAAAGACAAATTTAGCATCTTCTGAATCACAAGTTCTTTTATATCCATCAGCAACAATGACTGCATTATATGGAGCATATATAAATTCTTATGATGCCTTGAATGCTTATCTTTCTCCAATTTTAGCTAGTTTAACAACTGATTCTATAATTGTTAGAAATGATTTTAATGCAATATTTCAAACATATTATAGTTCAAAGGATGTATTATTACAATTTATTACATCTTCGGCAAAGGCGTATGCAGATACCAAAGCGTCATATTTCCATATTAAGTATTCTAATTATAGTAATGGTAATCCATTTACTGTTAATAGTGGAGAAGACGCAGGAATTTATATGGGAACATATTCTGATAATATATTAGAAGACTCAATGGACTATACAAAATATACATGGACAAAAGTTGTTGGAGATCAAGGAATACCTGGGACTCCAGGAGCAGATGGCACTCCTAGATATATTTGGATTAAATATGCAACTGATATATATGGTGCAAATTTAAGTGATGATCCAACAAGTAGGACGTATATAGGAGTTGCTTATAATAAATTAGTTTCGTTAGAAAGTACAACTCCATCTGATTACACATGGAGTTTAATTAAGGGTACGGATGGCACTAATGGAATAAATGGTATTGATGGAGCAGACGGAACGATAATAGATGAAATTTATATTCCGTTATATTACCCTGCTCATAATTCTTATGTTAGCACAAGTGAATATGTTCAGAATAAAGTAGTTAGAATGGGTACAAATATAGTAGATAATATAAACGAATTAACATCTGCAAATGTTCTTCATACGATTAGTTCATACTGGGTTACTGGAACATTATTTGCGATTGAGGCAAATTTAAGCAGTAGCGGAGTGGGAGATTATGTAAGTGTTTCCATATTAAGAATTGATAGTGTTGGCAATGTGTATGAACCTGCATGGGTATTAAGCAATAGTGTAAGTCCAACAAAAGTAAGGTCACAATGGATAACATTAAATGCAGGAGATAAATTAGCAGTAGGTTTTATGGCAAATACGTCTGGGTATACTTGTAAGTTATATAGAGCAGATTTAATAATTAAACCTCCGGCATAATAAAAGGAAGTGATTAATATATGTATTTATTTTATGATTCAAATGGCAATATCACTTCTTTTTGTGGAGGTGATTCGATTGAAGGAAAAGATGGTGAACTTAGTTATATACCAGATGGAATAACTGCATTATATCTTGATGATAATGAGTATGCGTGTGTTAAAAATAATAAATTGAATTATAAAATTAGAGATAAAATTCCAATCTATACTCCTTTATCTGAATCTGATATTTTAATTAACTTAAATGATATTAAAAAGTCTAAGATAGAAGAAATAAATTCGAAGTGTAATTTAGAGATAGTTGGAGGTTTCCACTCTAATTGTACAACAACTATAGAACATAAATTTAAGTTTGATTTAGAGTGGCAAGCGAATCTAAATAGACAAATGAATATGCTTATGTTGGATTTAACTATTAAATCTGTAGAATGGAATACTATTGACATTGGATGGATTACTTTATCTAGAGAAGAGTTTATTGTATTGTATCAAGATTCTAATAGGTTTATAGAGAGTAAGTTAAGTAGATGTAAAAAATTAAATGAACAAATTATGAATGCAAAAACTTCCACTGAGATAAAATTAATTAATTGGTAATAAATATTTATTTATTACCAATTAATAGTTGCAATTTCCTTCTTTTTATTATATACTAATGACATAAAAATACAAAGGAGGAAAGACTTAATATGAAGAAATTATTAAAGTCATTTTCTACTATAGTGTTGTCTATGTCATTATTGTTTACAACTGTATTGCCATCATTAGCCTCGGATATTAGTTTTAGTAACACAAGCAATAATTATATCACAGCAAAAACAGTAAAAGTATCGAAAGTAATTTTAAACAAGAAAACAACATCTATAAGTATTGGATCGTTTGAAACTTTAATACCAACAATAACTCCCACTACAGCAACAAATCAGGCGGTTACTTGGAAATCAAGTAATAAATCAATTGTTACTGTAGACAATTTAGGTGTTATTAAAGGAATTAAAAAAGGCAAAGCAACTATCACCGTAACAACCGTTGATGGTAAAAAGACTGCTAAATGTATAGTCAGTGTTACTATTGATCCTTTAGCTATTAAAGTTAGTGGAATTAAATTAAATACACTCTTATGCAATATTAACGTAGGAAGTAACGAGACTATAATTGCTATTATTTTTCCAAGTAATGCTAGTAATAAGGAAGTAGTTTGGAAATCAAGTAAACCATCAGTAGCAACAGTTGATTCAAATGGCATTGTAAATGGCTTAAGGGTTGGAGAGACAATTATTACCGCAACCACAACAGACGGTAATAAAACAGTTCAATGTAAGATAATTGTAAATAATGGAATGATTAAATTTAAAAGTCCTAATTTGGAAAATGCAATTAGAGAAATGATTAGCAAACCAACTGGAATATTAGTAAAAAATGATGTAGTCGATATTGAATTTTTAGATGCAAGCTCATTAGGAATTGATGATTTAAGTGGAATAGAAAATTTAACGGGATTAGTTGATTTAGATTTAAGTGATAACAAAATTAATGACATAGGTGAATTAAATGGATTGGTAAAATTAATTAATTTAGATTTGAGTAAAAACAAAATTGAGGATGTAATTGGGTTAAAGGGATTGGTTAATTTAGTTGAACTTAATTTAGAGAATAATAAAATTAGCGAAGATGATGTAAGTGAGTTGAATAAATTTTTACCTAATTGTAAAATTGTTTGGTAATTATGTTTTTATCTAAATTTTGTTTGCGATTAATTGATATTTGATATAAAAAGAAAAGACCTCTAATCAGGTCTTTTTCTTTATGTAAAATTAGAAAGGATGTGATATAAAAATGACAGATAATAAAAAAGAAACTGCTCAAAATAAACAGTCTAAATTAATCATAACAGTTGGTAAGGATTTTAATTTAAAAGAATTTGAATGTACAGTTATCAAGATGATGCAACAGTTACCCCTACGATTTGGTCGCTAAAAATTA
>Ga0209728_1001030_pt1 | contig 18749 bp, 27 predicted proteins | sample RifGroD1_FD_183997 | JGI IMG/M metagenome (GOLD analysis project Ga0209728, IMG submission 183997) | Groundwater microbial communities from Rifle, Colorado, USA - Groundwater D1 (SPAdes) (version 2) | ecosystem: Environmental > Aquatic > Deep subsurface > Groundwater | place: Rifle, Colorado... | reverse complement strand
TTTTATTATATAAAATATTCTATATAATTTTTGAATCATGGAAGAAGACAAAACATGTTCTATTTGTTTAAATAATTACAAAAACAAAACTAGGTTAGATTGTGGACATTGTTTCTGTTTAACATGTATTAATAATTGGATGAAAGAGAATAACAATTGTCCATTTTGTAGAAATATTATAATGATAGAAAATAAAGAGGAATATTACAATGAATATATAGAAATATTAAATAATGTTAAAGAAATGTTTGATGAAATTATTTCTAGATCATATGTTAAAGCCAAAGGTGCAGAAATTAAAGATTTAAAACAACATATAAAGTCAATTACAAATATCAAAAATAATTTTGATCTATTTTTAAGACTACTAAAAGCATAAAATAAAAATAAAAATATTTTTTTAATTATATAAAATATTCTATATAATTTTTGAATCATGGAAAATTTGAATTTGTTCTATAACTTTTCCTATACAGGTTGGAAATACTTTCTTATTAGTTCTAGTATCTATGTAATATACTCAATTACTAAAGAAACGTATAAACAGTATAAAGAAACAAAAGAAAGAAATAGATTAATAAAACAAGGAATAGAATATATTTTTGGTGATTATAAAACAGATTATGAACCTGAATCTTTATATTATATTATTACATATTTATTAAAAGGTCAAGGATTAGAAACTAATTATGTTGAAACAAGATATAATAAAAATATAGAATTGAATATACGTATATGTATGAAAATAGTTCCACAAAAACAAAAGGAGTATCTTACGGATATGATTATTAGAACATTAGATGTTAAAGAAAATCATGAAGATTCTGTTAAAATTGTTTTTTGTTAAAAAAAGATTTTAATTATATAAAAAACAAAAATGGAAGGTTGTGAAGAACAATTAGGAAATCTAAACTTCTTATTCTTTATATTTATAATAATATATACATTTGTAAATTGTTGTTGTGAATCTAAACATGATGAACATGAAAAAGAGAAGCCTAAGAAGATTGAGAAGAATGAATTTCAATTAGCATAAATATATACATGAATATATATGTATTTACAGTATCTTATTAATACAATATCTTACTAGATCAATCTGATAACCAATATTAAATTCTGTTCTATATGCTTCTAATAAAGAAACAAGTTCATAAATTAAATATGGATTATTCAATTCAATATAAATATAATTCTTACCTTCATCATCATTAAAATTAAAATCCATATCACAATTTTCATTAAGATCATTTAATAAAGGCATTATAATTTTATAGAATATTTGTTTCTTAAAGTTCAAACATTTATGAGTTCTTATCATTTTGTTCTTTACTTCTAATTCATCATATGATTTATAGAAGTTTTTGAATAAATCCTTATCCATTTTTTGATTTTGAAAGTATTTTATATATATAAATTTTTATTTTTTTATTTTTTTATTTATATAAAAGATATATCAAATTTCAAAAATGAAACTTCCATTTATTTATAATTTGTGTTGTGGTGATATTTATAATATTATTTGCCAAATTAAAAACAATAATGTATATTGCATTGTTAACTCTTTTGGATATGAATACTATGGAAAAACTGATATTGATGTTGAAACAATAGAAGATATTCCTAAATTTACAAGTAAAAAATCTGAAGATATTATTAATTATTTTGAAAATGTTTTTGGGGATTTAGAATTAGAAACACATGATATTATTTATTTCTCTATGTATAATAATGTATATAATATATATCATAGTTCATAAATATATACATAAATATATATTTATTTTTTAATCAAGATCTTCAAATTTTGGAACTTTATCATGAAAAACTGCTTCATTATAGTTAGGTAGTATTTCTTTCTTTGGTTTTATTTTTTGTTTATTTCCTCTCATATAATTTAAATATTTTGTTCTAAAATCTGTATCTTTACGTAATCTAAAATTAATAACTTTGTATCTACCAAAAACTCTTTCATAAGAATGATTCAAATATTTTTGTAAAAAATCACGATCTAATAATAAATTACCATCATGTTCAACATCAATCTGAACATGACTATGTAATCTTTTTTGAACTGGACCAATTTCTAAATTCCAAATTACGTTAACACTATATATATTCATAATAGGATTTCCATATTCATCTTTTACTAAATCACCATACCTATCAAAAATGTTAACCCAATTATTCATATCTGAAACTGGTTTATTTGTAACAGAATCCCAATCATTAAGATCAGCTTGAAAGAATTTAACAATTTGTTTTCCAGTTCCAAATATTGGATCCAAGTATGCTTTTGTTTTCCTAATTAGATCTTTAACTTCTTCTCTAGATTTTTTACTAACACAATCATTAGCACTTGGTTCTAATTTAAAGGTAGTTCTTTTGATAAAATCTGTTGGTTTTGGATCATCAATATCTATAAAACTAGTCTTATATTGAATTTCATCAAATGATTTTGCTGATTTCTTTTGTTCTTCCATTTTAATTTTATATAAAATAAAAAATAAAATATATAAAAATAAAAATGGAAGAAGGTCCAACTGGATATTGTGATAATTTTTGTGATGAACCGGTAGGTCCTACTGGTTTTAGTTCTACAAATATATATAAAGTCTATATTGGTAGTAAATATGTAACTAATTTAGAAACAGATTATGAAGTATCAGAACACAAATATATAGATATTACTTCACCACAAAAAGAATTAATACGTATACAAATAGGAAATTATATAGATCATTATGATAAAACTATAAGAATACCATTTAATGTAGTATCCAAATGGTTTAGATAATATCCAAATCTTCAAATATATCTTGTAATCTTGGTGGTTGATATCTTCTTTGATCTTGTGGATTATTAACACGTTCTACTATATTAGGAACTGGAAGATTAGGTCTTTGTTCTCTTAATATTCTTTGAGGATGATTAACAACAGGTCTATTAATTAATTTATTAACATCTATTTTTGTTATATAATGAGGTCTAACAAGTATAAAACTAAATTCTATTTGGTTAAATCTGAGTCTATAACCTTGTATAAAATTTCTGTTACGAACTATAGTCATAATTGTAAATATTTCAGAGCTATAATTTTGGTTATAACTCTTCTTAAATCCATTTGGTGGTTGATATCTAGTTGGAAAGAATGAATACAAAATATCTACACTAATCCTAACATTATCACCAATTTCAAACAAATTACTATGAGAACTGTTCTTAATATCTTCTTTAACTTTATCTATTTTTTCTTGTTTCTTTTGTATAATTGGTTCTAAATCAATTCTATTAAAAAATACATCAGCAGGTTTACGGTTATGATTACTACAAACTGAATTATTATAAGCCGTAACTAATTCCTGTAAATAATCTATATATCTATTATTTTGATTCAAAGTTATACGTCTATATATCATTGTTTTAATATTCTTATTGAATACTTCTACAGCTCCGTTAGTATGTGGAGCATGTGGAAGAGAATGTTCGTGTCTTATTTGATACCTAGTTAGTAAATCAGAAAATTCACTTTTAAATTCAGTTCCATTATCTGAACATAATAATTTCATTTGTGGTCCAGATTGTTGAATTTCTAATAAAATTGATTCCATTTGTTGAGCAACTTCTTGTGATGATTTTCCAATTAATGTTCTAACAAAACAATAATGGCTAAAATTTTCAACTACTGTTAACAAATAATTTACGTTATCATTATACCCAGCTAACTTATCTACATAACTAAGATCAGCGTGATACTTCATACGTGGTTTTAATGTTATAGTAGTAGTTGTAGAATTACTATAATTTTTGTTCATACGGTGTAACTGATGCGGTTCGTAATTCGCTAGAAATGAAGCTATCATTCTTCTAGAAATTTCTGGATGTTCAGGATGAACAACACTATATAATTTATCTCTACCCAAAGGATATTTATAATAATAATCAATTAGTAAATTCTGAATTTCTTGATTCATTTTTTATTTTTATTTTTATATAAAATATATTTTTCATTTGTTTTTTTTACTTTTGAAAATGGAGATACAGTGTTTAAATGGTAAAGTGTTTGTAGAGAAAATTCTTTTTGATTCAACAAGAACAACACCTGATGGAAAGAAAATTGAAAGTTCTCTAAAAGAATCTCCTGTTGTTGGGCTAACAGTTGAATCTTTTGGGAATATAATAGCGTATGTTAAGTATGATATTCCAATACCAGCACATGAGAATATTCCTATGAGTTTAGTTTATCAATTCTTTCCACATAAACAACCACAAGAAATATTAACTAAACAATCAGAGAAGATTAAGGAGAAAGAATTAAACAAAAAGATGAAAGAATTAACTAAGTATATGAAATCTTTCAGGATTGGAATATTTACATCATGCTTTGGTTCACGTAAGAAACTAATGGATTTGGAACAGAAGAAATTAGATTTTATAAAAGAAGTAGAATTAATTTTACCAAAGGATATTAAGAATTCAAATATGTTAAATTTTATAGCTTCATTAACAAGAACAGATAAAGCAGTATTAAATATATATGAGAATAGTCATAATGTTGTTTCTATCTTATATGATCATTTTTTAGGGGGTTTGAAGAGGCTAAACTCTCAATTAAAACCAAAATAAGCGGATTATTATTAAATATTCCATGGTTAACTATTATAATGTTTCTAGTAGCACTTTAAAAAATCAATATATAATAAAATTACAAAAAAAAATATTTTTAAAAATATTTTTATATAAAATATTTACATTTTGAAATTTTTTGAGTTTCAATTTACTCGTTAATAACGAAAAATGAGTGAAATGTTCAATGGCCCATGGGCTAAATCAAGCGATGCTGTTTCTGTAGCACGTAAAGGTAAGTTTCTACAGAATATTAATGTTCCTGTAGGAATGACTCCACAACAGGCTTCTAGAGCATTAACAAAAGCTGTTAAAACAATAGAGAAGAAAGAAATGAAAAAGACAGGAGAAGTAGCTACTAGAAAGGTAAAAGATAACATGAATGATTATGTTGCTAAATTTAAATATTCTATTGTTTTAGGAAAAGGAAAGTGGACTATTGATTTTGTTACCAAAACATCAGCTGGACTTTATACTAGAGAATCAAAATCAGTTGCGTATAAAGATACATCTAAAGGTTCAAGAATTGTTAATAAAAAGGTTCCATCTTGGAATTTAGTAGATATTAAACAAACATCTACTAAGCATGGACCAAGATCAAAAAATCCGGGATCAGTTACAACTAGATTTGATGGTTTAGGAACTATTAGGAAAACAGAAATCACAGAATTAGCAGTAGCAGAATTTAAACAAAGATACGGACCACAAGCACAAATATTTGAAATATCAAATGGTGTAAGATCAATGAATCCAAATTATAAATCAATTGTGAGTGGAAAGATGTCAGACGGAATTCAAGCTGGTATGAGTGGTAGAACATTAGGACTAATTCAAATGAATAATGATATGGTAGTTGTAGGTTCTGCTGTTTATGTAAAAGATGTTAATTCAGTTATTCAAAGAAAATTCTCAGCATTAGATAATTCTATGAGACAATATATTGAGAATTATGTTAATAGTAAACCAAGATCAGGAACTACTCCAGGAATGACCGCTATTATGAATCATCAAAGTAGGCCAGCAACTAATCAAGTTCAATTACCAGTATCTGGGCAACCATTCTTCAATGCAGATTCACAATCTTCAGATACATCAACAATAGATAATATGGAAGCTGGTTTTATGATGAGACCAATAAAAACACCAAAAAGAGTTAATTATTAAACAACCAACAAAATAATAACTAAATATATTTTTTACAAATATATTTTCATTTTTCAATACATAATTTAATATTCAACTTTCAATTGACCATTACCATCAATATACAGCCAAGCGTGTTCCATAGCAATAACATAACCATAACAAGAACTTCCAGAATCTTGTCTTACAACAATTGATTTTGATGTATATTTATTATTCTTACAATTCAGAGAACCTAAAGCATTATCATATTCAATATTAGGCTCAGTAACAGCACTGAATTTAATTGTGTGTAGATTATTATATTCTACATCTTTCTTTGAGAAAATCATTTGTTCAAATCTTCTCAATAAATTCATATTATCAACACTGTTATTATTTTCTAATTTATATAAGCTTTCACTTTCTAACATAAGTTCAATCTTCTTATCAATGTTTACTGTATCAAAATATTTATGATTAGTATCATAAACTGTAACATCTTTTAGATAAACTATAAATTCAGCAACTTCATTCTTGATATCTTTTAGATCAATAGTAGTATCAGTGGCTGTAGCAACGGTAACAATAGGCTCAGCTAATTTTGGAATAAGAATCTTCTTCATATATGGTTTGGAAATAATATTTTTACGTGTAGCTTCATCTGTAATATAATTATAATAATATAATGTTGGAGTTGATGCAAATGTTGGTGTAGATGTTACTCCAGCACTAACAATTGCTGAAGCAGCACGTAAATTAATTACAAATCTTAGCTTACTCTTTAGTTTTCTATTTGGGAAAGTATCAACTTCTGTATTTCCACCTTGACATAAAATACTCCAAGGGATCATAAATCCAAGAGGAATAATAATATTACCACCAGTAAATCCAATTCCACCAGAAGATGCTAGAAGACTAACTTTAGTGTGTTCTGGTAACTTATAGAAATTAGCCATAACATCTTGAATAAAATCTTTAGTAGTTCTAACTTTATGATTTTGATCAGTATAAAATTCCATAGCCTTACCAATAGCAAGGCCTGGGTAGTCACAATATGTTGCTCCAGTTTCTGCTGAGATATCAGATAATTTTACTTGAATGAACATTTCACCAAGATTCTCAGGAAGATCAGAGATTTCATATTCCAAAGTTCCACCAGCGAGAGTAGCGTTTCCTACTGGAATGGTAGTTTGCCTAACAAATGTATTAGGGTAACCAATTGTTACTAACTGATCCTTTTGATGTAAAGGATTATAAGGTTCTGTGCTCTTCTTGGAATTATAGAAACTAGATGAGGCATATCCATCAATAACAGATATTACTGCTGACATTTTGAATTGTAGATTTCAAAAATAAAGAAAATATTTTATATCAAAATATTTTTTAAAAATTTTTTATTTTAGATTTTAGATTTTCATTTTTATATTTGAATTCCAGCTTTCTCTTTAATAAAGTTACCACCAATAACAGCAGCTGATTTTATTAGAGCAGTTTTTAGATCAAAGAACTGACCATTAGGTATAATCTTTGATGCTACAAATTGATTTCCTGTTAAAGAAACAGTATCTGTAATTAACATATTACCTAGAGCTGAACCTCCATAATCAGCTTTGTATACATAACCACCAATCATAGGACGAGTTAACATATTATGAGAACCACACACAGCTCCATTATATACTAACATATTCATATCTATAGGCATACCTCTATACCAATCATAACCACTCATAAAAGCAGTATCAACAACAGCATTTTGAATACTCATTTTAATTAACAAGTTTTGGAAAATTTAGAACTATATTTTATAAAAATTATTTTTTAAAAAAAATTATTTTAAAATAATTCTAACAATATTGAAAAAGATCTTCCATTTAAATCTAAAGCTGTTCCGTTGGAATTTGTTAGTTTTACATCAAATGTTCTCATCTCTTTAGAAGATGGAAATTCAATATATTGTTCAAAGCTATCATTCACAATATTGATCATTCCAAAATTAACAGTATTGGGTATCATCATAATACTATTATCTGGATATAAATTACGAATATAATTATATCCTGATGTTCCTATAAGTTCTTTAGATTTAAATAGAAAATAATCAATAGATAAATTTGAGACATTTGGACTAGTATAAGTATTTGAACCTGTGTAATCTGATGAATTGAATCCGATAACATTACTAGGATTATTAGTATGAGTTGAGAATAATAATGAAAATGCTGTTGTTGCTGAAATTGTAACCTTAAAAGTTAATGCAGAGAATGTTACTATATAATCTTGTGATCCTACTGCTCTCATAGCTGTTTGTATTGCTGAACATAAACTTAATAGTGTGTAAAATCCAATAGGAATAATAGCGGTGTATGTAGTTCCATCATCTGTAAAATATATATAGTTGTTGGTTGAATTTATAACATAAGAACTATTAGGAATAAGAATTGTTTTAACTTTAACTTTTTTGAATTTAATTGGTCTGATTAATTCAACATTAAAATCTGTTGAATAATTATGATCTTTAGAATCAACTAAGATTAACATTTTTGAAAGATATATTTTATAAATTTTATTTTTATTTTTATTTTATAAAATATTGTATTATCAATTTTCAAAATGGGATTATTTGATGGTATTACGAAAGAAGCTAAAAAGGCTGTTAGTTCTGCTTCAAAAGTAACAAATTCTACATATAAAGCTGTATCTAATCCAGTAGGATCTATTAATTCTGGAATTAATGCAGCAACCGGAATAGCTGGGACAGGAATGTCTGGAGCTTTTGGTTTAGCTGGTGGTGCTGTTCAGGGTGCTGGAGGATTAGTTGGAACTGGAGTTGGTGCTATTGGAAATGTTGCTGGAGATGCTATTGGTTCAGGATTAGATGCGTTAGGTTTAGATATGACCACAGTTTTACTTATTGGTGGTGGAGTTCTTTTATTTATGGTTTTGAAAAAATAATTTTTTTAATTTATAAAATATATTGTTTTTATTTTTAAAAATGTCAAATCTTGGTTATAAAGCGATTGGTGATTATAAAAAACCATTATCTAGTTGGGGATCAAAAGTTTCAACAAGCACAAAAGTAGCAGCAGAAAAGAACTCTACAAAACCTGTTAATGAAGTAATTACTGATTTTGTATCTGTAGGACCAGCTCCTTGGGTATCTCAAGGAATATCTAAAGAAGAATATGATAAAAATATGGCTCAGAAGAATGAACAACCCGAAGTATCACAAATGAAAACAATAAATAATACTGCAAATACAACTCCTACTACTAATACTACTACAGTTTCTGATTCAAAAACATTTAAAGTAGGTGAATATGAAGTAAATAAGAATGTTGCTCTTGCTGGTGCTGTTTTATTAGGAGTTTTGTTTTTCAATAAATAAAAATAAAAAATAAAAATATATATTTATAAAATATACATTTATAAAAATGGCTGATTACGATGTTGAAGAATTGATGAGGGAGATGGAAGGTGAAGCTGGAGAAGAACAAGAAGAAGAAGAATATGAAGAAGAACAAGATAACGCTCCATCATCATCTATTCCTATTAATACTAATTTTGGTAAAGAACCAAAAGGAAAATCAAAAGCTGTAGAACAAGAACGTGTATTAGATCCAATAATGGCGCTGAAAGAAGTTCAAGATGAGAAACAAAGATTAGATGAGGAAGATGCTCCTAAATCTAAAAAGGGTAGTTCATCAACTGGAAAATCTTCTAAACCAAAACAAAAAACAAAGAAAGATATTATTAGAGATATTATTGATTATGAAATATCATATTTGGAAGATAAAGAAAATCCTGGTAATTATTTTACATCATTAAAAGAAGGTAAAATCAAAACTGGTAATGATGAAGAATTTAGAAGAATAATTAGTAATAGGCTTAATGATGGTGTGAACAGAGATGAATTAGAAATGTATTTGGATACTATTTTACAAGATAGTTCTAAAATTGATCCTAATTTATCAAGAACTAATAAAGAAAGTGTTTTACAACATACTATACCAGTTAAATCAGCAAAGGTAGAAGATCAGCCTCCTGTTCAGGTTCAACCAAAACCAAAACCAAAACCAAAACAACAACAATCAAAGGTTGTTCAACAAGAGCCTGAACCAGAAGAGTTAGAAGCGGATGTTGTTGATATGATAGATAATGATGTGTTAACAAAAGCTGATCAAATGGCAATTAATGGTTTAAGACAATTCCATTATTTAATAGCTGTTGGAGCTGAGAATTATGCGAGAACATATTATAGAAATTTGTTAAAAGGATTTGCTGCTATAAGAAAACAATTAACAGAAGATCAATACCCAGCTTATGAAGCTTTATGGTTAGAAATTAGAAATGATCCTATAGCGCGGGCTATGTTTAGTCCAATAGGTCAATTGGTTATTGCTGATGTTACAGCAATCACAGATTGTATAGCTCAGAATTCAAAAGATTTAAAAAACGAACAATAAGAGGTATGGTTGTTAAGTATGTTGTTATTCCTGTTGTAACCATAACCTCTTTATTTGGTATATACAAGATGATTTTTTAAATATATAGATATCTATATATTTCTTACTTATATTTTTTATCAGCTGTATATTGGAATACAGCATTACTAAATTTAAATTTATCATTCTCTCCTACATGATTAGTAAATATTATTAAAGATCCATAATCTTTATCAACACTATATCTATAAATTAATTCTAACCAAAATGGAACTGTATTTTTGTAATCACCAATAACTCTTCTATCTGATAAAGAAGAAAAATAATCTATTACTTCTTTACATCTTTTTTCATTAACTACATTTCTAAATACCCACATATTAACTTGTCCTAAACATGCTGGAACCATTTGTTTAAAATCTTGTATTAAAGCAACAACTGATAAATCCCAGTTTCTACCCTTTTTAAATAATTGGTGCATAATACCTAAATTTTTATTTGTATCATCTAATACATCATCAAAAATAATCATTGTTCTTATTGTAGGTTCCTTATTATATTGTCTTCTTTGATTTACATTCATAATAGCTTTTAAAGCTGAAAATGAAAAATCATCATAAATCTCTGTTTTATTTGGATCTAAATAATCAAAATTTCCTTTAGAAGCTGTTCCTGTAAATATTAAATAATAATCATATTGTCCTTTGAACCATAAATGATACATTGATTTGAATGCTACATTTTTACCACTTTGTGTTGCTCCTACAAAAACAGCACGAATAAAATTGATTCCATTATATGGTATATGTTTCTTTCCAAAATCTTTTGGGCTGAATACTGGTAAATCTGGAATTGAAATATTACTAAGTTTAGAATTGAAATTTGAAACTGAACTTAAATCATCAGACATTTTTTATTTTATTATTTTATATAAAATATATTTTAATTTTTTGTTCTAAAATTAAAAATGAGCAGTTACGAATTATCAATGTTTGGTATACCGCTGGAATCTGTTGATGCTGGTGGAAATACTATTATCAATGTTTCAGCACCTGTTAATACTACAGATGCTGCTAATGCTGATTATGTAGATACACAAATAAGAACCAAAGATGAGGTTCATGAAATAATTAATTATTGTTCTGATAATAATATTGATAAAAGAACACTTGATAACATTATCAATAGTGGTTCTACTGGTATAATTGTTGGTTGTGTTCCAAGTGTTGTAGGTAGTTTAATTGTTGTAAGTGATGGATATGCTTTATTAAGATCTACAAATTCAGAAAGTGGAACTATGTATATTGTTAAATTTGATTCACAACAAATATCTACTGCTGAAGAAGATAATTATATATCATTGAATTTTAATGTTAATGGTGGAGTATTAAGTTTGAATACTCCTAATAATAACAATATTATAGAAATATGTAGAGTAAATAATAATGTAGGAGATTTAACAATAACTTCAGTGTATCCATCATTACCAAATTCTGTTCAAAAATTATATCAAAAGATAGAAGATAGTATATTATCAGGACCGACCGGAGCAACCGGAGAACAAGGTTTACCAGGATATCCAGGTAATAATGGGCTTCCAGGTGATCCAGGACCACAAGGACCAACTGGACCAACTGGAACATTTAACTCTTCAGAATTAGATAATTATGCTTATTTACCTGGTAGAGCTGGAGGACAAACTATAAATGGTGGAATAAATGCAAGTGATAATTTAACATTATCAAGCACAAGTAACGCCACAAAAGGAAGAATAGATTGTGTTGGAGCAGTATGGCCATCTTTAGATAATTCGTATAATCTAGGACAAACTTCCAAAAGATGGGGTATTATATATGGAATGGTTGGATCATTTACAAATTCGTTATCAGTTCCTTTAGTATCTTCAGCTTCAATAAATGGAGGTTCAACATCTGGAGGAAATTTAAGTTTGGATTCTACAAGTAATGCTACTAAAGGCAAAATTATTTCTAGTTCATCAATAGAACCTTTATCAGATGGTGCTTTATCTATAGGTGCTGCTGGTAAAAGGTTTAATGCTTCATTGTATACTGTTACTGTTGATAATACTTTAACAGCTCCAACTATACGCGGTTCTACATCATCAGGAGGTAATTTAAATTTATCATCTACATCAAATGCTACAAAAGGAAGTATTATAATTTCTAGTAATACTGTTCCTCAAGCAAATAATACTTATGATTTAGGAAGTAGTGGTGGAAAATGGAAAGATATACACGCAACAAATGTTATTTGTGATACATTAACAACTTCTTCATATATTCCAGAAAATATTAATACAAATTATATAATAAATAATTGGGAATCTTTTGAAGATGATTTTAAAGGAACAACGTTAAATTCAGCTTGGGCTACAGAAGTATCTTCAGGAACATGCACATTACCAACAACAGCAGGAGAATATTCTACAGCTAAATTAACACTTACTGATGTAGGCGGATATGTAAGATTACACGGAGGATCTTATTATCATTATTTCCCTAAGACTAATTCAATGATATTTGAAACAAGATTTAAAATCGGCACTTCTACTACTACAGCTAGAATTGGATTAAGATCAGCAACAGAATATATCGCATTTGATTTTGATTCTACGTGGGTTGGTGGGGATAATGATGTTAATAATTGGTTAGTTACATATGAAGGAGATGTTTCAAATCAAAGAGTTGAATGTTCTACTCCTTTAGTAGCTGTAAAAAATACATATATGTATTTTAGAATAGAAAGTAACACTACAAATATATTTTTATATTATAGAACATCATATAGTAATTCTTGGACTACAGCAGGATCTGTTCTAACATCAGCATTTTCAGAAACAGATTTCCAACCATATATTCATATTGATATTACTAATGCTTCTACAATGAATATTGATTATGTTAAACTTATTCAAGATAGAGAATAAAAAAATATTTATTTAATTATATAAAATGAATTACTCAGAATTAGAAAGAATAACTTCTATTGCTTTAGTTATAGGCATAATATTTTTATTTAGTATGTATATAACTTTAAGAATGTATTTTAATATGAAACCTACAGAACCAATAACATTAAAGTTAATTCATATTGATGAAGATAATAATAACAATTATATTACAGAATAAATATATATTATTAAAATATATATTTGGAATTATAATTTATACATCTTCTGGTTCTGGCTGTTCTGGTTCTGGCTGTTCTGGTTCTGGTTCTGGCTGTTCTGGTTCTGGTTCTGGCTGTTCTGGTTCTGGCTGTTCTGGTTGTTTGTTAACACCAAATTTATTAAATATATATCCTATTACACCGCCAATAATAACTGCACTAATTGGATCCATTTTAGAATTTTAAATTTCTATTTTATATAAATAAATATTTTTTATTAATTATTTATTTCATGTTTAAATATTCTCTTACTATTTTTGTTTGTAATATTTTAAATTCTGTATCAATTTGTTCTTGTGATTTATCTAAAAGTTTACATTCTTTAACAAAATCATAAACTAATATATGATTCATAAGAAATATTTGAAGATCTTTTGAATTGTCAATAATCTCAGATTCTGAATCCATTTTTGATTTTTCTATTTTATATAAATAAAAAAAATATTTTTTTTATTTTTTAATTATCTAACTTCTTCTTTAAATGAGGGGAGCGATTCAAAATTAATAATCCATTCATTATTATCTACTTCATCTTCTTCCATCCAGTAAACTTTATATCCATTTTGTTTATAATTGTTTATACTGAATGGGCTTATCTTATCTCTTATATACGTAAATATTTGATGTTTCAAATGTTTTTTATTGAATTCATCATTACTAGAGTCCTTTAATTTGATACTCATAGCTACGTTTATTAATATACATTCATAATCAATACTATATCTTACTCTTGTTTCAGTATCACAATCTTCCCATAACTCAAAAGATTCTATAATAAAAATAGTTTTTAGATAATCATTAATATCAGTTTTGAATCTTGTGTTCATTTCTTCAATAAGAGGATTTATTTCATTATTAATTTTATCACCAATCTCTGCTAAATAATTTAAATTCTGTTTTTCCATTGCTGTTTCTGTTAATAAATATTTCTTATTAGATTTCATAACAACAATTTTCTCATCATGCAAAGTTTTTTGTTCAGCCATTTTTGAATTTTGAATTTTCTATTTTATATAAATAAAAAAAAAATATTTTTTTTTCTTTTTTAATTATCTAACTTCTTCTTTGGAGCTCCGCCAAATCCTCATCTTTCCCGCCTATTCCGGGAGAGGAAAGTTTGAAAGTGGGAATAGGCGGGAAAGATTTCTGCCCGGGAAGTGGTGATTGAGGCCAAACCGGGATTTCAACTTTTAACCAGAATAATACTCCAACATTTGCATTTTATATTTTACAATATTACCAAGTAAATAAGGTTCAATGAAATCTTTATATGAAATACATATTAAATCTAAATCTGGATCATATTCAATCATATCAAACCCAATAATTTCATTAATTCCACATGAATCTAATAATTTTAATATTTTTTGAAATTGTATTTTAGTGCATTTTATAGTTTTTGGTTCATGGTATATAAATATTGTTACTATATATTCTTTTGTGATATCTTCAAATGTTTGTAAAGATTTAATTTGTTTATTTCCCATTTCTGAAAACTGATTTTGAATCTATATTTTATATAAATAAAAAAATAAATTTTCTTTTTTTTATTTATATAATATTTCTTTAAGCTTTTTAAATTTGGGACCAAAAGGACGTCCCGGACCAAATTTTGGAAAAACAATTTTTTTTTGAAAATCTGAGATCAAAATTTGAGATTTGAGTTCAATTTTGGTTTGGATAATGAACATGAAAATATATATAACAATAATATATATCTTTCTATACTTTTAAATTATTAAACCTTTACCAATACATATTCCATCTAGTCTTCTTCCACCAGAACTATGATGATTTGTTACTACTCCAAATGAACGATATTTACTTACCAATGTATCAATAAATGGTTTTCTCTTTATTATTTTTACACCTCCAATTTTACATGTATTATATTCTTCAAATAATTCTTCTTCTAATACAGAATATCTTAGTTTTTCTTCATCAATATATTGTTTTGTTATCTTTCCATCATTAAATTGTTTTAATAAATCTTTTTCTCTATTAATCCATAAAGTGCAATTTTTATCAACAAATGCTTTAACAGTATCATTTTCATTTAGATATTCATCTAGAGCACCAAAATATTTATTCATTTTCTTAAGATATCTTTTAACATCTTTCATTGAATAATATAAATGAGAACCTTGAACACACCATTCTATAAATGCAGATACTACTCCAGGTTCAGTTAATCTTTTATTCATATTTTCAATAATAGGAGTATGACAAATACCTTCTACAAAATATTTCTCATATGAGTCATCAAAACAAGCATTAAATGGTATCATAACTGGTCTTCTAACCATAGCATAACTATTAGTATTCATTGCAGCCATACTATTACATCCTATTAATATTTTTGCTCTCATTACAAAATCAGTTAATGCTCCATATTTTTTACTACCTTGTAATTCATCATCTCCTGTCATCATTTTAACTTTACTCTCATTTAATATATCAGTATCTCCCATTTCAGAAGAAATTAATAATCTTCTATTTTCAGCTTCCATTATAGAAGGAGTAGGGTTATCTCCTGGTGTAGGTTTTCCACATAATGATGATGCAGATATATTACCAGCATATTTTTTTAATGCTTTCTTAAACATTCCATATAAACCAGATTTACCATTTGCTCCTATACCAATAATAATAAAAAATACTTGTAAACTAATTTCTCCTGTTATTACATATCCACAGATTATTTTTAACAATTTATATAATTCATTACTCTTTTCTTCATCTTTAATACCCACTTGTCTATTTTCTGTTATTGGATTATTATTTTCATCATAACCAATAATAATATCTTTATTAATTGTTTCATATTTTCCATTAGCATCTACTTTAGCACATACTGTAATATCTCTTAAAAATGATTCAAGTAAATTTTTATCATCTTCTGTTCTTTCTCCCATATCAATATATTCTGTAAAATAATCTTCTTTTGTTCTTAATCTACCAGGTCCTCCTGTTCTTAAATCATAAACACACATTTGTTTATCTGGTTCTTCCCATGTCCAACAAACTGGTAATAAATCTGATTTACTATTTAATTTTTCAACAAAATCATCACGAACTAAAGATAATCTTCTTGCTACAACATCAGCTATATTTTTAGTAAATGCTATTTTTACATATGTATGACTACTAAATAAACATTTCTGAACATAATTAATTCTAGGAACAAGTTTATGATCATTTAATCTTAATCCAGCTATAATTTTATCATATTTATTTGATAATAAATACATCCAATAACGTAATAATTTGTTAATATAAGAAGATATCTTATCAGCAAATGATTCTTTTGATAATTTAATCCAAATTGCTAAATTTTCATCATACATATAAACAAAATATTCTTTCAATGTTTGATCTGAACCTTTATAGATACCATGAACATGTGGAAATTCAAGATATAATTCTTTGTTATAATCTTCAAACAAAACTTTTTCTTTATTAATTAATTGTAAAAACAACATAGCACTAGAATCATTATTAACAATTTCTAAAAAGAATGTATACATACGTTCTAAGATTTGTTCAAATCTTTCCAAAGTAACGATCTCATTTGATAAATTAATATTCTTTGTTTCATTAACAGGTAATTCTTTATTTTGTTCAGGAAGAATAAATTCCTGAGTATCTTCGTTGTTTATTTCAGATGTTTCTGACATTTTCAGCGTGATTTTGAATTTGAAATTTGAAAAATTTGGTTATAATTTTATTAAAAAAAATAAAAAAAAATCATTTTTTTTATTTTTAATCTGGCAAGTGTCTGGAAATCTGGATAAAGAATCTGATAAATTGAACTACATTTTAATTACAACTTTTTATACATATACAACAAGAATTTCCTGAACTGGGTTGTTCCAAAATCAAAACTCAAACATTTGAATCTCAGATTTTGATCCCAGATTTTCAAAAAAAAATTGTTTTTTCAAAATTTGGTCCGGGACGTCCTTTTGGTCCCAAATTTCAGAAGCTTAAAGAAAATTCTGAAAAAAATAAAAAAAAATTTATTTTTTTATTTTATATAAAATAGGAATCAAAAATTTGAAAAATGGATTTTAAAATTGAAACCGAATCAACCACCTCAACAAAAAAGAAATCTACACGCAGAGTTAAAGCTGTAGTAATTCAAGAAATTATTGATTATGAACTACCATTCTGTGAAAATAAAGTAATCAAAACTCCAGATGGAAGAACATCATATGGAATTGTAGAAAACGGAATTAAAAGGTATGTAGATAAAGAAACATTTTCTGAAGGTATCAGGAAGAAATTAAGCAACAATATAACAATGATGAAATTAGAATCATATTTACAATTGATTAAACAAAATCCTGCTAGAATTGATGTATCAATATGTGGTAGTAATTTTGATAGAATTTTATATTCTCCTCTTCCTGTGAAAGAGAAGTGTGTATGCTGTGTGCGTGATATAAACAAAGAGGAGTGTTATATTTGTGGATTAACAGGTAATACTAATTCTATAACATGGAATGTTGAATTAAATGAAGATCCAATGGATGAATATTCAAGCTTCCTTAATAAACTATCAGAAAATCTAAGAGAACTACCTGATTTTAATTTAAAAATGTTTGGACATTATGAAGAATTTTACAGAAATCTAACTAAGAAATAAAAAAATTTAAAATAAAATATTTAAATATATAAAATTATATACTTAAAAATGAATTCAGAAATTGATCCTGCGTTATTTGATCCTAATAGTTCTATATCTTTACAAAAGAAACAAGATATTGAAGATTATATCAAGAAAATGTTAGAAGAAAATAGTAATAATTTATATGAAATGTTTGATATGTTATTTAAAAAATATTACAAAACAAAAATGCCTGAAGATCTTAGGAAATATTTTGAACTCCAAAATCAAAAAAATGAACATTAAAAAAGAAAAAATTGATTTTTTTTTATTTTTTTAAATAAAAATATCTTTCTTATTTTTGAAATTGGAAAATGGTGCCTATTTTTAATAATCAAGATTTGGATTATTTTGCTAGGAATATAACACATGAAAAGAATAATACTAGAACAAATAAATTTAATGCTACTATATCAGGAGTAATTCAAACAAATACAGTTAATAAATTCAAAAATACAATGTTTGATTTAAATGATGTTTATAAATTTATTGATGAAGAAATAGAAAGATATGATAATAATAGAAATTCTGTTGAATATTTAGAAAATATAAAGATAGTTAACGGATCTCCATGTGTGATATGTAATACTTTTGAAGAATTCTTTTCATAAATAAATATATTTTTATATTTATTTTCTCAGACTTGCTTATACGGAGCGCGCGCTCCAATCTTCCATCAAGTTGGAAGAGTTTCT
>Ga0209728_1001027_pt1 | contig 18795 bp, 20 predicted proteins | sample RifGroD1_FD_183997 | JGI IMG/M metagenome (GOLD analysis project Ga0209728, IMG submission 183997) | Groundwater microbial communities from Rifle, Colorado, USA - Groundwater D1 (SPAdes) (version 2) | ecosystem: Environmental > Aquatic > Deep subsurface > Groundwater | place: Rifle, Colorado... | reverse complement strand
AGCAGTTGTCGTATTTCCTTCTGCATGGGATGAATCCCCAGAAGCAAGCGTACCTCCCCCTTCTGCGTGCGCATTAGTGTTATTAGCTACAGTGGCCCCCCCCTCAGCATGGGAGCAAAATCCAGAAGCAAGCGTACCTCCCCCTTGTGCATGAGAAGTGCTACCGCTTGCTATAGACCCAGATCCTTCGGCATGAGCGTAAGTTCCTGACGCAATAGTACTATTCCCTTCAGCATGTGCGCTTCTCCCTACAGCTACAGTATAAGTCCCTTCGGAGTGTGACGAAAAAGTCTGAGAAACTCTTTTCTTATACATAGTTTTCATATTCACATTAGCTGTCATATTTAATGTGACAACTAGACCGTTAATAGCAGTAATCGTAGCAGTTTGTATATTATACGCTGATGAATTTGTCATGATAGTAACTACATCGTTAACTGCAAAACCTGTAACTGTATCTACTGTCAATGTAGAACCAGAATAACTCAGTACATTAGCTATGTACTGAGCATCCATAGCTAATGTAAATCGACCTTCGGCATGACAATAGTCGCCAGCGGCACAAGGACCAGAACCTTCCACATGAGAACTAACGCCGCTAGCAGTACTGCCACTTCCTTCTGCATGTGAGTAATCCCCAGAAGCAGTAGTATTAGTACCTTCTTCTACAGAATTGGTTCCTGCACCTCTTCCGAATCCTACAGGAAGCTGTGCTACTTTATTATCAACATATGCTTTAGTGGGTAAGTCATTAACATCGGTGATAGTTCCTAAATTTTCAGACATTTATTTCACTCCTTACCCTATGATCGTGACAGAATATTGATTGGTTGTAGGTGCTACGGCAAAACTCACCGTAATAGTGTTTAGATCGGTGCATGCAATATCGGCCATTACAATCTTATAAGGAGAACCAGTTTCCCTGATAGTGACATTAACATCGCGGGTATTAAGATAATGCATAATTGGAAAACTGGTAGCAATCCCATCTCCTATTGTTGCCGTTTTTTTCTGAGCGACAGTAATTATAGTCCAAGCAGTAACAGCGCCAGCAGTCGCTTCCCATCGACCTGCCGAATTATTGAAACGCATTATTGCGTCTGCCCGAGTAACGTTGTCAATCTGTAATCTTTTAATAGTGATACCGCCATCTGAATTCTGTGCATTAGTCGTGATATCACTATTTAGTTCAATATTACTGTCTCCAATATTGACAGTATTAGAATTGATTGTCGTTGCAGTTCCTTCCACCACAAGATTTCTTACTCGAACGTCTGCATAGTCAGTGTCATCAGCATTTCTGACTTGGAGCTCTGTACCTGCGTTGTTCTTTATTTTTGCTCCTGAAGTTCCTACTTGGAAAGTAGCAGAACTAGTACCTGTATCAGTGTTCTGGGTATGCTTTAATGATACCGCAGAGTCGATGTTTACTGTTGTTGAGGATGGTTTATTTGTTAACTCGCCCCAATCAACTGCTCCCCATGCTTCACTACCAGCAGTAGCTCCTGACTTCAATACTTTAGTATTATTGGTCGTGCTAGTAGCAGGGACATGATGGCTACCATCCGTTGAAGGATGTACGTAGTTATTAGCTCCGTCAGCCACATTGAGTATTGTTCTTACCTCAGATGCAGTTTTCTTTGCTACAGTGGAAGCTCCTGTACCCACAATGAAATCATTTGCCGCTGTTACGGTTGACTTAGGTACTGCTCCATCAGCTGTTGTACCTTGAGTGGCAGTAGCATATGCAGTCGATGCTGTATATGCAGCAGACCCCAATCCTAACATAGTCTTTACAGTGGCTACTGGGAGAACTTCGGGGTCGCCTGTCGCAGTAGTATTTCTCCCAAGTAATGAGGCAGTAGCCATGTCAGCCATTTTAGCTAAGGTTACAGCATTATTTGCTATAGTCAATGCAGTAGAGCCTGTCACATCGCCTGTGTGCGTAGCATTTGTTACTTTAGCTGTATTTGCTTCTATTGCTACAATATGTGCCGCTGTTGCATGTCCTGCTGATGCGTTGGTTGCGGCAGGTATGGAAATAGCAGGAGTATCCCCACCTGAAGAGATTACAGGGGATGTTCCAGTAACCGATGTAACTGTTCCAACCGTGGGAGTAGTCCATGATAGACTTCCTGCAGTAGGTCCTGCAGTTAAAACTTTACCGTTATTTGTTGTGCTAGTAACTGGAACGTGTAGGTTTCCATCACCTGTAGGGTGTGAATAGTTATTAGCACTTGTGGCTATTCCAGCTAACTTGGTATCATCAGCGGCTGTAAATACATGATTCGTTGTTCCATCAACGATAATATCTGCACTGTGCGTAGATGGATGAGTGTATATGTTGCTTACATCAATCCATTCTGTACCGTTCCATCCATAAAATTTATGATCTGTCGTGTTATAATAAACTTGACCTCCTACAGGATTACTAGGAGCTGTTGCTAAATTCTGTAAGGCCACATTTAATAATTGATTTTGAGTAAAGTCATAATTTGTTAAAATTTTCAAAGTAATTAACCCCCTCGTTTTTTAATTTAGATACGCGATGCCTGAAAATGGTGCTGTGAATGTGACTACTATTTGACTTAAATTTACATACTCTACATCGCCTACTACTAGGCTACCTGCAGAGTCTACGATATTAATAGATGGGAATTTGTTTAACGTATGATTTATAGTCCACACGCTAGAGGACATAATTTGATCGTGGATGTAATTCTCCTTGGTTAAAGAATCTAGCAAGTTCTGCTTATCCGAGCTAGTTAAAAATACCTTATTTTCATCTTCAATTATGCCAGAAGCAGGAAAAGAGGTAGGAGTATCACCTTTTTCTCCCTTATCACCCTTCGGGCCCGCCGCGATGATGTTTGCATAAATTTTTAATTCTGATGAAACAACCCCAAATACATCACTCATATGTGATCTCCCCCTTTATTGAAAATTTACTGGGGGTGACTATTGTAGTTACAACTCCTAGTGCAGTGGTTAGTTGAATGTCATATACATAGTCGCCAAATGTCAAACTTTTTGTGTCTTCTGGCTTTATCTCTATTACTGCCTTGCCTTCAGGAAAGTCGGTAATAACCTTCTGCAGGAGTTTAGTAGCAGTACAATCATTAATCTTAATGGTGAGATAAACCGTATCTCCAGTGACAAAAGGAACAACTACATTACTGCTTCCGATAAGGGAAACGGTAATTGTCTCAGAGTCCCCTCTTATCATGCTAATATTACTACCCATAATTTTCACGTCATCACCACCTTGCTTTTGTGTTTTTACTTCTGACACGTTAATTCGCCCCCTTTCTGGCATAAAAATAACCGCTTATGCGGTTTGTTCTTTCTTGGCTTCTATTTCTTTTTCTTTTTCGGCTTTAAGTTTAACAATTTTTTGCTGGAGTAGCTCTATCTGAGCTTCTTTGACCGCTAGCGCTATCGCCATTTGTTTTATCTGGCGCGCCAGACCTTCTATGACCTTGTTAGCATCTACATCCAATACACTCACCCCCTTTTTTTATGAAATAGAATTTAAGTCACTAACCAAAAGAGTAACCGATGCATACAACCTGGTTCCTCTACTAGCTGCAGACATATTAACAGTTTCCATATCGTTTATAGCCGATCGAGCTTGATTAAAAATTACGGCAGAGATCTGCGCGCCAGCTACGGCTTGAGTAAATACTACTTGAGTTAATCCCCTATACACCCTAACTGCGTTGATATTAGCAGTAAAGGCATTCCATTCATCTGCTGTAATCTGCACAGCGCTGAGATACCCAGGAATATGAACCCAATAAAAAAGAGGAGGTCTAACCTTAGTGTATACAGGAGAGTATGCCCAGCCCCACGAGTCTCCTCCATCAGCCTGAATTAACCAAGGCCTAACGTCCACATAACGTGCCCTAAATTGAACGGTCTGTCCCTCAGTCATTGCCTCTATATCGTGATACTGCTCAGCTCCTGCATATAGATCTGCGCCACGCCAAATATTAGCATACGGACCATAGTTAAGCTTTTTGTCGAAAGCCAGGGTTCCAATTTCATAGTCTACCGCAGCCGAGGTATTGATGTATTGGGGTAGCTGACTATCGATAGTGTATATACAACTCTCTGGGGCTGGACAATTTTGTTGTGATAGATCATCAATAACCGTTATAAAACGTATGATGTTCTCATAATAGAGAGGCATGTAACATCTTCCTGTAGAAAGGTTAGGTCCTACATACTCCCCCCACCACCAATCTCCCCAGTTATTATGAACGATCCAGTGTGTAATCCCATCGACGAGCTTCCATCCAATAATACACATTACGTGAGAGGTCTTAGATTCACCTAAGGTTCCGTTAGAATCAACCTCGGCAGGAACTACGCCGTCGCAACCAATCCCACCTAGATTGTAAAAGTTATCGGCGATATGCGTTACAACCAATACTACTCCGTTGTCAATTATACTTTGCTTAAGATTTTCAATCTGGGTGGCGTTGATTATATTAATATATTCACCAGGATGAACTGGATCTGGTCCTAATGCCTCTAAGACCGAATAACTTGATATTTTGGCTTTGTACATTTCCCTATTGGCGTTATTGGCGACAAGCGTTTCGGCTCCAATGATTGGAATACCACCATCAGTCCAGTCATAATACATGTAAGTGTCTGGATATGTCCACTCACCCCAACCATTATAACGATTCTCAGGCAAACTCTTATACAAAGGAACGCCATCATATTTAAGCCTATCAAGAGCATAGTTCACAATCATACCATCGTTAGGATTTTCCTCTTGGGTTATTCTATTTCCAAATATCCAACCTATAGAATATCTATTTACATATCCATACTGCCTGTATTCATGCACTTCCTTCATAGTACATAAGGCGTTAGCCACACAACTGCCAGCTTCACTTTCCCATCCGTTAGGGTCTGGACCATCACCTATGCCCCATACATATTGGTCAGTGACTTTGGGCCAAAAGGAAGGTATATATTCTGTGGGCGGCACTATAAACTCCTCCTCTTACCTAGCCAAATACAGCTATTACTCCGTTCGGAGCTGTGATAACCCCAGTAACAGTTAAGTCTCCGTGGATTGTGGTAGCTAGAGCATCGATGTCTATTTGTAAGGCGTCTATGGTTAATAAGGAGCTACCATCGCCACTAAGTCCCTGATAATACTTGATCGTGGCGGGAGCAGAATATCCAGCTACTACGGCTCCGAATTGTAGACCGTAGGAAGAGCCATTGTTCCAGATGTTTGAAGACACCTTCAGTGTATCATAAGCATTAATCATGACACCATCGATCGTACCACCACTAATTTGAGCCGCTGATACCGTTCCTGTGTATACACCAGATGAGGTAATGTGTGTTTTGTAGGTACTGTTAACCCAAGCGCCCAGAGCTTCGGCATCGGTATATTGAGTAGGTATAAAAGGTTGATCGGATATTTGACCCCAACTTAGATTTACACCCACTCCAAATGTTAGATTAGTGCCGTCAAATGTCATTTTATCACCAAGAGTAAAGGTCTCCCCATCCAGGTTGAGTTGCCATTTACCTGTGGTGCTCTGGATAATACCTGTTTCAATCATCGCCCCGCTTATGACTAATGCTGTAATGAATGTACCTACTATATGTCCATCGGCGGTTATCGCTACTTCAAAAGGCCCCTCCACGCCAGTTGAACTGTGGCCAAAACCACCAAGATTCCATCTCCATACGTTTACCGCCGTCATTACATCCGCTGTGTCCATCACGAGTATTTCGTAGGGTTTTCCGTACTCATCTTGGCGTATTACTACGTTTCCGCCATTGCTGCCTGTTATTAGCGCCGTAGCATTGTCTATGGCAAGCTGATATGCAGATGTGACTTTAACAATCTCTTGCTTTACACCTTGGATCGCGCTGTTAATTCCCGTGGCTATGTTGGGTTTAAAACTGCCGAGCTCAACTTTTTCAGTTCTGCCGGTTAGGTCATTCTTGACAATTTTTATAACCTTGGCTTTTAGGTCAAGATTAAGCCTAAAGTGCTTAACCGTTACTATGTCCCCAAGATAGACCCTTTCCAGGACTGCATAGTTTTTGTACTCTTCCGTTTTGGATAGCTCCAAGAGGTCAATCTTATAATTGAATTGTGGTATGTCGATTTTGGTATTGAACATATATTGCTGCCCGGCAAGTCTCAAGTCTGCTTCATTTTCGCAATCGCTAAACTCAACTACCTTGATCTTGGGGTTTGGATAATTGCCAATGTATGGACTGTCGATATATTTTTCAGGTAATAATAACCCGTCTTTGCCCACTGGCATGAGGCGCGTACATAAGCCATCTAAGTCCAACGTTTCTTCGATGTCTACGATGTTCTTACCATAAGCAACTAGGACACCTCTGTCCAATCCTCGCGCCTGTAGCAGCTTTATTGTGTAGTTATCACGCTCAAGCTCCCCTCCCCAATTGGCTATAATACCGTCATCTCCGAGGATAGCTTCGACGGGGTTTTTGCGGACTAATTGCATAGCATTTGATCCGCCAACGTCGCTAACCGACGTAAAGGGATGCGCGTATTGAGTGTTGGTTAGTACGTAATCCAAAGCTCCTGCACCGCTTAGACCGTTGACGCTCACGTTTTCCAGGATATTTTCAAGGAGATCATAAAAAATATGCCTCGCATTGACGCGGATACCTGATAAGGTTTTTACTTTGCGATAGTTCCGGAAGGGTTGGCCGTCAGCCTTGATGATATTGCCCTCTACGAGATATGACCATTTACCGCGTTCGTCGAATGGGTATTCAAGCGTAAGCTCATAGGCCCCGTTTAGTTCTTCCATGACTAGGCAGGAGAGAGTATCAGATAGGACAACTAATCCATTGCTCGTGAAGGATGTTTCCTTACTGTCATATACTGAAATCATCAGAGCCACCGCCAATTCGGAGTGATCTCTACAGAGGTAACTACACCTGTCCAGCTAATGGTGTTTTCGCCTACGACCAATTCGGGGAAATCCCCGGCCATATCTGAATTCTTGAGCAGAGTATCTTTATAGGCGTCCATTAATTCGCTGTCAATCGTGACATGGCCAATAACGTTAGTGATGTGGATCGCGTTGCCGTTGACGCTAAGGTCAATGGTTCCGGTGCCATAGATCTTTATTACAGGTTTACTTTTGTAGGTTCCCCCGTTGTAGATACTGCCGGGCGCTGCAAGCGTAATGACTGGGCTATTCAACATCAGCCCGAAGGGTTGACAGTCGAAAATAACGATAAATTTGTACCACTTCCGCACGATTCTAGAAAATGGTATCTGATTCATGATGCTCGCTTGATATTTCCGGTCATCTTGGTTGCTGAAAATAACCTCACCGGATCCATCCAGCCACGCCATGACTTGATCGACCATCGTTATATCTAAGATGGTGCACTCGACTGACTTAACCGTCCCTTGATACGTCTCGAAATCCTGAGTGAGAAACCCATCTCTGCCAGGGATACTAATTTTAGTCATATCCCGGGTTGCCTTGATTATGGGCGGAAGGGCGTTGACTAGTATCCCCATATCTAAACTGTTGATATTTTTAAAGATGAAATATGGCTGCACTAACTACCACCCCTCGCCACGTTTGTCTGTTTGCGGTAGAATTCGAGCTCTTCGGCAAACGCCTGGACATCTTGCGCCCGGTTGTTGATAAACTTTTCTATGCTTAACGATAGGCCACCATTACCTTGGTTATTTGCCAGCACACCTTTTGCAACTTCTTGCGCTGTTTTCAAAACTAAATCTTCACTAGCCTCATGATTATATATTTTTGATCCTCGTGGTAGATCATAAACCTCATAACCCTTTTCGTGAAGAGTTGTCAGGCCACCACGGAAGTTATTAGTTCCACTGTAATTATCATCTACGTCCGATCCTGAACTCGTTCCACCAGAAGTTTTAGTTTTTATCCAACGCACAATTGGAGTATTGTCAAACCACGTTTTCAGATTATCCCATCCAGTTTTAATAGACCCATCTTGTGAGTTTATCTTTTTCCCAACATCTTCATTTTGTTTCTGTAATTCATAAACTACTTTTTCGTGCACATCTTCAGCCTTCGTAATGGATGCGACCCTAATCCTCTCTGCAGCATCTATCATCTCTTTGGCTTGGTCATCCGACTTTATTACACCCTCATTTCTTTGTCTAGTAATTGATGCCACTGTCTTTTCATACTGGTCATTAGCTAACTTGGTTGTCTCATCTCGTTGCTTAGCACTGTTCGCGATTACTTCTCCAGCCTGTTTAGTAGAGATGTCGCCAGCTTGCAATCTCATTCGAGTTAAGATATCTGCTTGCTCTTTTTCGGAGTTAGTTAATGCTTCAATTGCGAGTTTTTGCATTTCATCCTTGATCTTCCTGACTTCATTTTCCTCTTCTTGTGTAATTGATCTGTGGTCAGATGCAGCCTTTTCGTAAATAGTTTTAATTTTTACTTCAAAGGTATCTACTTGAGACTCTTTATCTATGTGATCTTGCTTCATTTTAGCTAGTGTAGTTTGTGCTTCCTGCATATCCAAAAGGCCCTGATCGGCATAGAATTTAGTCAGATTGGCTAAATCCTCTTCATAATGCTTATCCCTACCAGCCTTAATATCAGTGCCCATCTTTTCAAAGGTACCGACCATTTCAGTGGCAAATGCCGTGGTAATTGTAGCGTTGCTGGCCTTGAAGGAAAGGAGAGATGCGCCGACTTTGTTATCCATTTCCATGTAGGCCGTCACGGCCGCCTTGGTTGAATCACTTACAGATGTTCCAAACAGATCCGTGGCAGGAATTACTTCTTGTTTTAGCTTATTAGATATTAGTGTTGCCCCACCTGCGAACAGTGCTACAGCTGCAACCCCTAACCCAACCGGTCCTGTCAACAATGTAAACGCCCCAGCCAATAATCCAACAACTGGCGTTGCCGCAACAGCTCCGGTTGTGGCCACTGCCATTACCCCGCTAAATAAACTAACCGCAGAAGCGATTCCGGCAATAACCTTGAATGCCGTGAACCCGGCCACTACTGACGATAAAATAGGGACGATAATTCCAATATTATCAGCTAGGAATTTGAAAGAATCCACTAATCCATTTATTACCGGCTTTACGTCCTCAATAATCGCTGGAATATTTTGCTTAAGCTCATTACTAAACTCGTTTAACTTAGGCAAGACTTCTTGGCCTAACGGCAACACGATTCCCGTTAGGAGTTGACGCTTAATTCCCTCAACAGCAGAACCGAAATCATTGTACTTCACTTCGTTTATTTTCCGCAGAGCGTCTTCCGTCAGGCTTATTTCACCACGAGTGTTGACTAAGGCAGCAATACCCTTAACTCCCACGTCTTCCCACTGCGTTCCAAATAAAGCAACCCCTGCCGCGTTTTGTGCTACCGGATCTTTCATTGCCATGAGCGCTGTGGTGGTTTTTTCGAAGGCAGCCTTTGATGTATCACCGCCAGCGGCAAACGCTTTAGTCATTTCGGCAGCGTCAAGTTTTAACGCCGCGAACCCTTCTGCCGAGGTCTTGCTACCATCCTTAGATCGGATACCAAACTCCTTCATAGCATCGCCAAGTTTATCAATGTCAAAGACGCCTGACTTGGCCCCATTTGCCATCATATTAAACATTTCTTCGCTATCAAATCCAAGTTGTTCAAAGTGGATACTGTACTCGTTGATGCTGTCAAGGAGATTACCGTTCTTATCTAAGCCAGCCTGGGCTCCCTGGGCAATTAGGTTAAACGCCTCGTCGCTAGTTACGCCGAATTGCTTCATCATCATATCGACTGTTCGGACAGACTCGGTTACCTCAAACTCAAAGGTGTCTCTCATCGCCAAAGCGCTTTCAGCCATATCCTCAAGTTCTTCGCCCGCTGCCCCCGTTTGCTTTTTAACTTCCCCTAAAGCTTTGCCAATGTCTCCAAAGTCTTCTCCAAAATTGTTATTGTAAATACTCAACATTGTATCTTCCATGCCTGACATCTGTTCGTCTGCTATTCCGGCACTTGCCTGTAATCCGTTCAACGCCTTAGTAAGATCGTCCGACATCGTAACACCCGCAACGATCGCCCCAAGGAATGCCGCACCTACTGCTGCCATTCCAATTGCAACAGCTTTGCCCATTTCTTTCATCTTTTCGCCAAATTCACCTAAACCTTCTGAGTTTTCAGCAATCGCCTGGTTATTGCTCTCTAAAGCTCTTTCCATATCATTTAGGCCGGTTGTCGCGTTATTGAGTTGAGTTTGTAGTGCCATTACGGCTCTATTTTGCTTGTCATACTCTTTTTGTGCCTTCGCCACCTCGGCAGAATCAGCACCGAACGCCGCCTTTGTTGCGTCAAGTTTATCTTTTAGTGTTGCAAGCGTGCCATTCTGCTTGTCATATTGTGTCGTTAGGAGAGCTATTCTGCTTTTTTGTGAGTCTATTTCTTTGCCCAATACTTTGTTTTGAGCAGTTAGAGCTTCCATTGATTTGTCGTTTTTATCGAATTGCGAAACTGCCAGCTTCATTTCTGAGCCAAGCAGTTTAAATTCGTCATTAATGCTGGCCATTGCTGCTTTAAATTCTTTTTCTCCTGTCACTTGCAAGCGCGGTCCTATAGAAGTTTCTGACATTGTTTCATCTCCCTTCTACAACCCTGCGTCATCAAGCGCGTTTGATTGCGTATTAACCGCTTGATTTGCTTCGTAGCTTAACAAATCAAGATAGTAGTATAAATCCATCTCGTCGACGTCGTTAAGTGTCCAACCTTTATTTAGCAACCCTAAATACATTTCCTTTATCCAATCACTTAGTGTAAGTTTTTCACCCGTTCCATTACTAGGAGGGAAACGTGTCCAGCCTGTTCGTCACACCGCTTATTGCACCTTCCATAGTCTTCTTTAATGTCGGTAGTAACTGTTCTGAATCAAGCCCATCGTATAATTGATCCCGTGTGAATTTATCTTTATAAACCTTACACACGAAATCAGCAAGTTTATGTACACTATCTACCCTAAATTCTGTGGAATTAATTTCTTGTCGCACCTCAAGCGCTGCCACAACAAGTCGGGATTTCATTTTCCCAGTCGTAAAAGTTCTTACTTCAACAATATCTTCACCGTTTTCGTCTTGTCCTGTTACAAATTCAAGCTTAATCTCCACTAATAATTCCTCCTAAAATAAAAAGAGGGTGTTTCCACCCTCAACTATTAAACTGTGCCTGGTACAGTTGCCAGGAAAGCTACAGTAGCTGGAGTTGTGCCTGAATCTTCATCAGCTACGCTCTTCCAGTCCCCGTTTTTATTAGCAACGGCTAGCCCTGAGACTTTTGGCGTTTGAAAGGTTATTTTTCCTTCTTGAGTCTTCCCTTCTTCGGATATCTCTTCAAACCTTACCTTAAATAACCATACATATCTATTTTTCCCGTTGCCCTTGGTTCGTTGGTACCCCAAAGCTACATAAGGAGCTTGGTCATTTACATTATAAGCCAGTGTACCCGTTGCGGCATCGAGCGTATGTCCCAAAAAATCTGCTTGAACCTCAAGTGGCATATCCTGTGTTTCAAAGTCTACCGCGATATCTCCTATACTCGTTGCTGTTTCTACTGCTATATTATCAGCATACAATGTGGCGGTATCTGACTTGGGGGATACCTTAATATTAATCAAAGGTGGCGCGGATTTTACCGCTGAGTAAGTCTCCAACACCTCATCCGTCATAATCGCGTACACTAGCTTTTTGATGCCTGTGGTAGCGCTGTTTACGATTTCTCCGGCCATATTTTCTACCTCCTATAAGTTTAATCTTCGTATCTCTTCGTCAATAACCTGACCCATTTTTTCAACTGCAGATTTCTTTGTTGCATTTATTGCCGGTCGGACGAATGGTTTTTTCTGTTGCTGGGAAGATCCGCTTTCAAGTGTCCTAGCCTTTAATTGATTAGCTACGCCTTTGCTGTCGTACCCATCGAAGCCAATCTTTGCATTCCAATTTCCGTCACTGTCTCGTTCTATTGGCGTGACACCAAACGAAGCCAACATGTCTCCGGTTGCTTCTGGGGACAATACCCCTTCAAGATTGCTTTTGATTTTATCTGCCACAACCTTTGCGCCTTCGTAAATAGCCTTTTTTGCTATCTCGCCAGATTGTGTTGCGAGACGCGAAAGAGCCAGCGCGAATTCATCTCCCGCCATAAAGGTCATTCTAGCCAATTTCAAACACCCACTCGTAATGAATATATTTCGTGGTTGGTTCGAACTGGATTGAATTCAAACTGTATGAGATTCCTATCCCATTCAAGGCTTCTTGAATGTTTTTAAAGTTCGGATCGTATTCGATCTTAGTGAAGTAATCAATTGTCCCCGTTAGGGCTTGCTCCTGCATCTTGCCATCAGCCCACACTGATTCTGATTGTCCATCTTCGGCCCATACAATATAGTTCCCAGTAGCTCCGGTTGCGTCGAAGTGGTGGACCTTGCTCGTTACTGTGAGCAAGGCTGCCCTTATATCAGTTAGCACCATAAGGCTCACCTAGCCTCTCTAGCGTCAGGTCCATCGATGGCGGCTGAGCATCTTCAATATACTGAATTTGTATAACCTTGTACTGCTGCCCATCGTTCAATATAGCTACCAAAATATCAGTAGCCTTTTCTGATAGCACTCTGACCTCTGGGCACCGGATCACAAGGTCAACCTTGACATTGTTTTGCAGGGCTGCGTAATACCTTCCCATCCCTACTGTTCGTTCGCGGTATCGTAAGTTTTGCCCAAAGATCAATCCCTCTTTGGGCATGTCACCAGCCAGAGCAGTATTGCCCACTTTGTAAATACCGACTACCCCGTCATTAAAGGATTGGGTTTGCGATTTCATAGGCCTTTACCTCCTCGGATATTTGGAGGGAAAGTAGTTCATGTAAGTAGTTTTTTTGGAATTCATCCAAAGCGTTTGAGCGAACATACCGGCAGTAATCGAAAAGCAGTTCGCGTGGCTTGTCTTCAATGGTATAGTCCATTGCCGAGCCAGCTATTCCGTCGATATACTTGATACCACGAGCAATGATGCCGGAGAGTTTTTCGTCTCCGACAGCATCGTCCCATGTGATGTCAAGATGATTACGGACTGCCTCAATCAGCCCTTCAGGCAGTACCATATAATCTCAACTCCTTAAATTACGACTTAGTCACGATAACGGTATATGTCTCAGTCTCCGTGCCACTGGTAACTGTAATGTTTACAGTATTTGCTCCTGTTGCCCAAGTCGCTGCAGCTCCATTTACCACAGGAGTCGCGCCATTCAAGATTTCGATTGTGGCCTCACCATCTTTTGCTACTGCGCTAATGGTATTGGTTGCATTAGTCGTAGCTGCGGTATATGCAAAAATTGACTTATTAAATGTCGGAGATAGGGGTAGTGCCCCAACTGCCAAACTGGATAATCTAGCGTCGTAAATCGGATAGATTGGAATCGGTTCTCCTTCAGCGTTTGTGACGAACACCTTAACTGGTTCAGGCTTCAGGTTGGTGATATCGAGGCGCAAGAAAGACTTGCTATCCAGCGGTTTGCCATCACCATAAAGCTTAGCTAGATATACCCGCTCGTCTTCCAAGAAACGATACTCGTCGGAGTACTCAATCTTTCCACCTTTTCCGGTTCCAAGCCCCATGAAGTAACGGTCGCCGAGGCCCATGACGGCCTCATTTTCGGGGACGTATACGGACTGGACCAGTCGAGTTGGGAACGGGAAGATGTTATTAGTATACGATCCGTCGGGCTGGCGGTAAGTTGTTGCGGCGAAAATCTTGGTGAAGTAATCTTTTGGGCTAACGATGAGGAGCACTTCTTTGATGGTCCGTTGCAACCCAGTAGGGGCTACAGCAAGCTGAGCTATCAACCCGCCGTAGGTTGCTGGCGTGATTTCATCCAGTGTCACTGCGGTAAGTGCAACATATCCAGTCACCGGGTCAAGTGCGGAGTTCGGATCACGCCGCATCCCGACAGGCGAATCTACTCCGGAACCGTCAATGATGGCACCTTCAAGACCGTTGAAGATTGCCTCAGACAAGTGTGATCGTACATATCGATCAATCCATACAGGTCCAAGGTCAAGCATTGCCTTACCGATCGGAAGAAATGCGGATAGTTTCTTTTGACCTAAAGGAATGTTTATAAATCCAGCAGATAGCTCTTTAATAATCGTATCTGTGAGTTTCCCCCACGTTGCCAGTTGGCGGCCGTCAAGAGTGCTTACGAGGATTTCTGTGAGGATTCCAGTAGAGGTGAAGTTAATGGCATCTAAAAGCGGGTGAGCTTCAACGATGTCATCAAAGACGGAGTTGATAACTGTTTCCGGAAGGGTGACATCAAGTTCGGTTAAGGCCTGTTTCGGGTTCTTGGATTTCATGGCATCGATCAAGGACTGATAATACGTTGTTTCTTGGCTCGTCAGTGCACGAGCACCACGCCCAGCAAGCACTTGGTTGTCTGCCGATTGGATGAGCCCCTTTGCTTCAGCCAGGACTGCCTCTTGGAGTAAATCAAAATATTCATTGGAGGCTTGAGCAAGGTTTTCCTCGTTGCCTTCCGTGATGGCCTTGTTCATTTTCTGCATGATCTCAGCCTTTTTCGCGTTCAATACGTCTAGGTTTTTCATGGCGAATAATTGTAAGTTCATTTTGCGCATTTTAGACATTCATATCTCTCCCTTTAAATTAAAATTAGCGGAACAATGCCGCCATTAGTTTTAGTGTTTTGTTTTCTTGGGGTGTTGGGGTTGGTTCAGGTACTGGTACTGGTACTGGTACTGGGTCTGGCGTAGGTGTAGGCTCGGGAATAGGTTCCGGTTCTGGGGTTGGCTCAGGTTCCGGTTCCGGTTCCGGTACTGGTTCAGGATCTTGGTCAGCTAATTGCCTAAGTTTTGCCACGAGCTTCCTGTTCTTTTGGCTGAGTGTATCGTTTGATTGCTTAAGCGCGGCAGCCGCCTTTGTCATGTCCACTGCTTTCTCTGATATCTCATCAGCAAGGCCGAACTCAAGGCACTGCTCAGCGGTCAGCCAAGTTTCAGCGTCCATGATTTCTCGTAGCTGTTTCTCGTTGAGTTTCCCACCAGATTTTTCTAGATATGCTTGTCGATTGCCAGCCATGATTGCATCTAAATCATCAGCATTCTTTCGATGTGCGTTGGCATTTCCGACGCTTAAGTTCCACATCTCATGGACCATCTGCATTGTCGGAGATGGCATTACCACTTTGTCGCATGCCGTGAGGATGTACGATGCCGCCGATGCTGCGAACCCATCAACGTAGCCGGTTACAAAGGCAGGATGGCGCTTAAGTTGACTGCGAATTCCCATGGCCTCTTTCACGTCGCCTCCGTAACTGTTGACGTACAGGTTAATAAATTTTGCGTCAGGGTATTTCCCTAACTCATCCCGGAAATGTTGAGCTGATGTTTCGCTTACAATTTTTTCACCGCTCCACCAGTCGTATCCATCCGGCTCAATACTCTCGTAAATGTACATTTCAAGAGTTCCCGGTTCGGTTGATTGCTTAAGCTCCCATATCGTTTTCAATCGTTTTCACCTCCTCCCAAATTCGCCAATTTTCTACCTTTATCCATTGGGTGCCCCTCCTTCCAAAGCCGCCAATATGTCAGCAACCGTCGAATAATTCTTTGTCATGAAATGTTGCCATGCCCATGGCTCGTCGATCGGTTCATCACCAACCAACCCCCGAATGTCATTAATGCAGAACGCTCCAGAAGCGATAAGCTTATCGATTGCGGTAGATACACTCAGAAGGTCGACATGCTTGATAGTCTTTGTGTCGATTTTCATATAAGTTCCTTGGCTGAAACCGGCATATCCTGAACGCTTACGATTTGCTTCTTCCTGTAACATGTCACACAGCGGATCCACACAAAACGTCAGGTAATTATCCACGACATCCCCGACATTCGCCATATCCCCCCGGAGTAATGCTGGAGGAATGCAAAAAGCCCTAGCCGTGAAATCAAAGATATCATCGACCATGGCTTTTATGTCCCTGGTGCCTTCGTTGCTGTACGTTTTAGACCCTATGTCTGTGTATTTATACCCATCAAACAATGGCAATACCGCGTTATCAGCTTCAAAGAACGTCTTGAAACGTTCGTTCATTAGCTTACTAAACGTTATCTGAAAGTTTGTTTTACCTTGGGCAACTGAGCTAATATCCAGTGTTCCTTTGCTGCCCCTGGACTTCTCGTAACTCTTCTGGCCATAGCTGATTAGTCTTCCGTAAGTCTCATACATGCTATTGATCAGCTTCCTGATATCCTTGTTGTTGAGCTGAAAATACATCACCTCACTCATGCTAAAGGTCTTATCAAAAGAGAAACCGTCAACAGACACTTGAGAGAACTGATGATCAAGGAGCGCATACTCTTTTTTATTAAAGGAATCAGCCACCAAGAGTTGGTCGCCTACACTGATTATCAAGCACTCGTTTTCTTCGTAAAGCTTGCTGATCCACTTATGAATAAACACGCTAGAGTTTTGGTTTCTGTTGGGCTCGATATTGAATAGGTAATATTCCTTTTGTTTAACTTCCTTGCCCTTGAGATACGTTTTAAACTCGCACTTGCTGATCGAGTTCGCCACCAGGTTGACCGCTGATTGAAAGGCAAGGTTTCTTATTACGAGCTCTGCCTGCAGGTTGAAAAACTCTTCAATTTCCACCGCTGTTGGCTCAGTATCGCCGCTGATTCTACTTACCAACCATGATATCAGCCCCAAATTTTCACCCCCTCTCTAGTAAACATACACGTCAACATCCGGTGTTTCTGACGATCCTTCGTCTTCCAATTCACTTTCTATGGTCATAGCAGCTACTAATGCCATGAAGGGGTCCGTTTTTCTGCTCTTTGATTCTATTTTTCCGTAGATGTAGTTGCCTGTATCCGAGCCTATATTCCGGCTCGACTTTATCAACTTTGTGTTATTGACAGACCATCGCATTAATGGATTGTCACCCCAAGCAAAATAGTGATTTACGAAACAACTGTCAATGATAGGTGCCGTTTTCATAATGTCTGAGGGTTGAACAAGCTTTACATTTTTCAACTCTCTTTTGTCGAATCCCACATCTTTTAGAGCCCTCGCTAACAGGCCATATCGAAAGTTATCAAGTGCAAGCATTGTCAGGTTGTATGCTTGCCCCACGTATTGGATCCATTCCGCGAGTAGGTGTGGGCTTATCTCTACATCGTCAACGACTGAAAGGTATCCCGCTCTCTCCCATTCTCTCCATGGTATTTTCATCCTTGGTATGTCTGGAGACTGGGCGCAGATCCACGAGTGCGTGATCCAGTAACGAATATCTCCATCTCGTATTAAGATACCGACCGATGCAAAGTCGGTTACTTTTGCATAGTCAATCCCAACGACACCCGAACGCCCCGACAAGTCGGGAACCTCACCACAACTTGCTTTGATATTATCCCAGCTTGTAACCTCAACATCTTTGTTACCATCTGGGATGTTCATTCGCTTCGTCATGAAGGCAGTAAACTGCATCGGGTTAGTTTTCCAATCAGAATATTCCTTTGAAACTTCTTCCTGGAGATTCGGCAAATATTTTAATGACGGGTTCGGCTTGTCCCAATTCTTGGCCTCGTGTACTTCTTCTCTGTTATCTAAACGGCAAACAAAAGGCAGCATACCATTATCCGGTATGCCACCTTTTAATATTTGCTCTGATTTTGCAAGGAGATCATCAAGCGGACCGTCCCTTACATCTCCGTTTGTAGTAGCGTAGGTTCGGCGTGGGTGTTGCTTCTTTCCCAGGCCGGTTGTGAAGACGTTAATGTTTGCGTAGTCCTGGTATTGGTGGATCTCGTTGAATACAGCTATACCTGAGCGTAGCCCATCTTTACCCTTTGGGTTATTTGTTCTATATTTTAGCCTAGATTTTGTTTTAAGCCCTATGATCTCTTCTTTGTTCCAGTAAAAATGCTTCTTTAGTTTCATCGTGATGCCCGGTGTTTCTAAAACTTCATGCACGTCATTAAAAGGGGCCTTTGCTTGCTCTTCACTGTTTGCGCATATATCAACATCGTAGCCTTTTATGCCGTTGTATGGGCTAATCAAACAGAATGATTCAAGGGCTATATACCCATCTTTGCCAGCTCCTCTGCCCATAAGCAAGAATAAGTCAGGCCATCGTGGCATTCCATCCGTTCTGTAAGTGCAACAATGCAAGGCGAGACAAATCTCTTCCCAATCGAATAAGTGTTCATATGGGAAATACTTTGTTAACCCCAGGTAGTTTTCTAATTGCTCGTTGTCCGTGTGTATGTCCTCGGTTTCAAAGCAATGCCTAACATATTTTGCGAATAGGTGCTGATCGTTGCAAGCTTCAAACTTACCGCCCTCTACCGCCTCAAGATATTGTAAAATATGAGGATTTATATTAGAGGACATCCACCTCACCGCTTCTTGCGTTTGCTGTGCTTAGTCCCAACTCTTTTAGGACGGAAAGCATCTGCTTGTTGACCGTAACAAGTTCCTTGACGCTCGGATTGTTCTTTTGCATCTCAATACCTACGGACGAAACGTCTTTATAGGTTACGCCGCGCAGTTTTATGTCGGAAAATAGGGCGTTTTTTACGTCCCACATTCCCATATAATCACTGATTAAATCGGAAAAATGGTCCTTATTGGCGTCCATCAGGGCTAGTTGTTTTTCTAATGAGATTTTTATTGACTCTCTTTTTAATGCCTCTGTCATGGGATCACCCCCTTTGCCTTA
>Ga0209728_1001022_pt1 | contig 18819 bp, 7 predicted proteins | sample RifGroD1_FD_183997 | JGI IMG/M metagenome (GOLD analysis project Ga0209728, IMG submission 183997) | Groundwater microbial communities from Rifle, Colorado, USA - Groundwater D1 (SPAdes) (version 2) | ecosystem: Environmental > Aquatic > Deep subsurface > Groundwater | place: Rifle, Colorado... | reverse complement strand
CTAATTTATCTCCTGCTGCCAATGAAATCCATTGCGATCTTACTTTTGTTGGAGATGTATTATTAGTTAATACGTATGCACTATTGTAAACATCGCCATTACTAGCAATTCTTAATAGAGTTGCACTGGCATAATCACCTATTCCACTACTACTTAAATTTGCCTCAAGTGCAAATAATGTTCCAGTAACCCAATATGAACTAACCGTATGAAGAATATTTGAAGATGTTAATTCATTTATATTATCTACTGTATTTGTGCCCATTCTAACTACTTTATCTTGATCATATTCACTTGTGCTAACATAAGAATTATGAGCAGGGTAATATAACGGAATATAAATTTCATCTACAGTTGTACCAGTTGGTAAATTATCTGCATATGTCTTTGCAGAAGAAGCAATAAATTGTAACAATACATCTTTTGCACTATAATAATTATTAAATGTATTATTAAATGTATCTCTATATATATCTGTAGTTGTAGTCAAGTCACCTAATATATTAGGATAAAGATATGAATATAAAGCATCATAAGAGGCAATATATGCATTATACAGTGATGTCATTGTTGCTGATGGATACAATAATACTTGCGAACCAGATGATGCTAAATTTGTCTTTTCAACAAATATAGAATCCCATATTGGCTTTAAAATTTGCACCTTTTCACTTTTTGTTATTTTATTATTATTAGCTATATCAGCTAAATCTTCTAATGCAGAAGTAGCATCAATTTGAGCTTTATTAACTAATGACTTAGTAATATTTGCTGTAACATCATCAGTATATTCAGTATAATAAATCCAATCAGAATCAACATAACTTCCAGTTAATCTCTCAACTATACAAATCTTAAAATCGCCATTAGATTGCTGTCTCCATAAATCTTGAACATTATAAGGAGGCTGAGGAGTCCCAACAAATATTCTCAGTTCTGAATCTATCGATCCTTGTGATTTTGAAGCATCAGACAACACTTTAATAACATCAACATTATCAATTAAATCCCATTGATAAACACCTAATGTATATGAAAATCTATAAGCATTTCCTTCAATCACATCATAAAATAAATTACCTACATGATAACCTTTAATTGTCGTTGTAGTCCATAAACTGCTTGGTAAATTAGTCAATAATGGAGTATATCCATAAAAATAACATTCAATCTTATTATCTACACTTTGACTTTGAAAATTAGTATTATCTGCATTATATAAAGTATCAGCAAATAATTTTAATGATGTTGCTATAATTGCATTTGGTTTAGAATTATCAATTTCTAAAGTTGATAATTTTGCTATGAGTATTTTCTTTGTGGAATTTAAACTATCATATAATGTTTGAATAATACCTATTTGTGGTGCAGTAATTGCTTTAGGCACTAATAAGTTAATCCAATTGTTTAATTCTAATTGCAATGAATTTAAAGCAGTTTGATAATTTGTCTTCTCATTAGGACTTATATCGCTTAATCCTAATTTAGTAGCAAGATCAATTAATGGTTTAGATTCTTCAACTACTAAAGCTAAATCAGTTCCAAGTATAATAGAATCTGCTACACTTATTGTAAATGTGCTAAATGAACTAGTTATTTTTAATCCTAATGCAATAATTGATTCTGCTAGTCCTGATATTGATTCTCCGATGTAATCTCTTGCAATAACCATTAATTCTTCAAGTAATGTAATTTTATTATCATAATATAGTTTGAAATAATTAATAAAAGTAGCACCTACAATTGTAGAACTTGAAGTTAAATCAGCTAATATAGGACTAATATAAACACTTAAATTAGAATACGCTGTTTGATAATTTGATAACAGTGTAGCAATAGTAGGATAAGTAGTATTATTCCAATAGTCTGCTTGCATTTCTACTGTATTTTTTTCACTTACAATTGCATCCCAATAACTTTTAACAACTTTCTTTTCTTTTGATGTAACAGTTGTATTACTTGCAACTTTTGTAATATCCACCATAACTATATCTCTGTTTGCTTTTGCTACTTGAACTGCTAAAGTTGCTTCTGCTGAAATTAATGTAGCTCCAACAGCAATTCCTTGAGGTGTGCCATCTACTATTTTTGTATTTATATCTGCATATGGTGATTTTTTACCACTGTCATAAAATACTTCTAATGCAGTTCCTTTGAATAATTTAGGTATTCCAATAAAAGCAAAAGGGAATCTACCTGTTCCTGTGTCTGTTCCAGTTCCTCCACATCTAATCATTGCATTTAATAGATTTTGATTCCATCCAATTGAATTATAAGAGGTCAAAGTAACAATTACAGTATCATCTAATGAATTTAATTTTGTTGCTAATAAATCTCTATCTCCATCATTAGTATACGTGTCATAAATATGAGTATGTTCAGTTATTACAGATAAATCTTCTCGACTAATGACTGTAAGTAATAGACCAGTACCAGAATCATCACTTGCATCAATGTTCTTTTTATTGATCTTAAATATTCTACTTTTATTAGATTGATTGCCTCCTGTACCTCTTATTGATAATTCTCCATCAACAGAATATTCAGCAGTAAGTAAATTTATTGCATTTTGCAATGCCAATTTTGTGCTCATAACTAATTTAAATTTATTAAGGAAAGTTGTTCTTTGCTTGGATGTTATTTTTAATCCTTTACCTGCATAACTTGTTAATGGTAATCCTACCCATTTTGCTAGTTCAACCTGTAATCCATCGACACCACATGATGCAACAGTTCCAGTTAGTGAATTTTGATATTTGCTTATTAAATCAGGTGAAACAGTTAAAGTATTTGCAATTTTAATTACATCTTCACTTTCTGCAAGAATTTTATCAAAAGATGCTTTTAAAGATACAGATTCGTCATAAGTAATATAATTATCTTTCGCAAATGTAGTAATATCAGTTTGCATAGCAATAATAGCAACACTTACTTCAAATAATTGTTGATCTACAAGAGTTAATTCATTATCTATTTGTACTTGAGTAATTAATGCAGTTAATATATCTTTTTTTGTTTCTGCTATTTTAAGTTTTTTGTTTATATCGACTCCTATTGATGGTTTAATAATTTTAATTGGATAATCTAAGGAATCTTGATTTAACCAGTCATTGACTGAATTTAATGCAGTTACAATTGCACCACTAGGAGTAGTTCCAACCTTAAAATAATCATTTTTTGCATTATCTAATTTATCATATAATATATTGTCATCACCTATTATTACAAGTAATCCATCAGCAATAGCAATAATATCACCAGATTCATCTTGTACTGCTGTTTTTAATAATTCTAATGCATCAGATTGTTCTTCTGTAATTTCTTTTGCATTAATATATACATTTACTTGAATTTGAAAATCACTTAATGCTGTATTTAATTCTGCAATTTGTGATTCTACATATCTTTTACCGTCATCTTGACGAGCTTTAGCCATTGCATTATTTAGAATAGATTTTTTATCTTCTACATCTTGAAATAAATCTCTGATTTTTATCCTTTCATCTTCTGGACTAGAATCACAAATAATCGCGATTGGATAAATTAATGGAGGTACTGTTGGCCCTATCCATTCTGATATTAGATATGTTTCTAAAGCAGTTAAAGCATTTTGAAAATTAGTTTTTTCATTTACTTCTGGTAAATCAGCAAATTCAAGCATAGTTGCAACATCAATTATATTTTCTGATTCTGCAATTACTTTATCGAGTGCCAACTTCAGAGACTTTGCTTCTATGGCTGTTATAAATCCGTCACTTCCAAATCTAGTTAGGTCTATTTCTAGATTTAAGAGAGAACCATTTAATTCTTCAATTTGTTGGTCTACATATTCTGTAGCTGTGATTAAAGATTCATTCCATTTAAGTTTATTAGAATCAATTATTTCAATATATGTATCAGTACGATACAAAAAATCTGCAATTTTATCTCTGGCAGATTTACTTTTTTTTATATCTGAAATGGTTAATTTTATTTCTTTATTCTCAAAATTAAAACTAGCTTTTGTTATTGAAGCTACAACATCGATCCCTAATTGTTCTTGTATAATTGCAACTGTATTGCCAACAACAATTTTCTTATGATTGCGTTGTTCACTAATTACCTCTAAGAAGTTCACGATGTTAATTTCTATTAAAGGTTGAGGGATTTTACGGTCGTTTAACTCATCTATAGCTACAAAATAAAGGTCTGTATCAAGTGTACAACTCTCATTTGTATATTCACCATCTATTTCAAATTTAATTTTTTCTTCTAATAATTCTGGTGTAAAATAATTAGACTCCGACAAGTCGCTTTGTAAATTATCAATATCAATATCTACTAATGCAATTTGTGCATTTATTGCATCTATTTCTAACTGTTTTGCATCTATCAATATTTGTTGTGCTACTTTTCCAGCAACTAAAGTCGTTGTGCTTTGTCCGTTATTTTTAGCAGTTTCAATATTATCATTTATTAAGGCCATTGCATCAGTTAATATTTTCATTTCATTATTTAAAGTTGTTAATGTTATTTGCAATGCGGATAATTGTGCTAGTAAATCAGTATGAACTAATGCACTTTGAGTTAATGCTATCTTATAATCTAAAATAGCATTACATAAATTATCACTCATCCAATCGCTATGACTGGTAATATTACCTAGTTCATCCCTAATAAATGGATAGAGAAAATAACTATAATCTTCAAGGAATGGAGTATTGATTGGATTGACTCGTTGAATTGACAGTCCATCTTTACCATATACACTTAATCTTGTACAAAAATCTTCATCATCTTCAGTTTGAGTAATTGTGCGGAGGTAATTCTTGTTTGTTAATCTTAATCCATCATTTATTCCAAATTCATCTGTTTCATAAAAATTAACCACTCTATTTTGTGTGTCATATTGAGCAAGAATTTTAAATTTGTCAGATATTTGATTATTTATAAACTCTAATTTTGTTCCAGTAATACTCTCAAACGTTCTATATACAGTATCCATGGAAGTTGGAATATTTCCTAGCGTCCATCCTGTCCCTTTAAGAATTCCATCTGTAGTTACAGAAGTAGTAATTTCACCAACAGTTACATCTCTTGTAAATTCATTCATTACTTCAGATAATTTAACAGCACTCATATTTAGATTGCGAATTCTCTTATAATTTAATTCATTTTCTAAAGACACACAATTAACTTCTAAATAATCAGAATCATCATCTGACGTAGGAACTGGACTGGTAATTACAAACCATTGAATATAATCACCTAGAATAAATTTGATCAAATAACGATTGCGTAATAAATCAACATGAGGATTACGAACTAATTGATGATGTTTAGTAATATAATATGGCAAAGAAAATGATAATGTATCTAAGTCATCTATATTTATTTCTAGATTAGGAAAATATTCCTCTGGAAGATTCGCAATTTTTACTTTATTCGGCTTATAAAGAGACAATTTTGGAGTTTGAAGTTTTAATGATAAATCTATATCATTATACATTTATTATTTCTCCTTTCGAGAATTAAATTTTAATTATAATAATTTGAATTGATATTTAAATTGAATTTTACAAGTTCCAACAATTTGGATGTTATTTACTCCTCGCTTCATATTGAGAAATATTCCATTATGGTTATCATATCTGTAAGTATCTGGAATTGAAGTTGAAATATCTTGATGTTCATTATCAATTAATAATTCTTCATTTGAAGTTAACGATGTTAAAGTGAATGTTTCACCTCCATTAGAATTATTAATTATTGATATATTACCGTCATTTATTTTAGTTAAATAGAGAATAGGTTGGCAATCTAAATCTCCTAAATTTTCAAAAGTTATTGTAGTGGAAACAGGATTTGTGGAAAGATTATATTGTTCAGAAACATATATGGGCGAGTATTTACAATTATCGATATTTCTAAAGGAAATATTTATATAGCCCTGTTTTAGAGAATTATGTACTAAATCTACAGAACCATTTGCAATTGTGTAATATTTTATATCTGGATTATCGCTAAAAGACATTTCTTTGTAATAATCTTGACATAGCCAACGGGCAGTTGCTCTCAATTTGTCATTGTCCCACGTATCTACAAAAGCAAATTGAAGAGATAGAACAATTGGTTTTCTAATTATACCCTGAAAAAATGGACGATCATTATATCTTGTTGAGACTTCTTTTATTTCTGATTCGGCAAAAAATGTTTCTGATTGAAGACCACTTTTATCTACAGAACAGTTAATTATACCCATATCTTGACTTGAAATTCCATCATACATAAAATAAAGCGATTCAACTATTGGCATTATTTTTCACCTTCAATCAAATTATAATTTTTAATAAAATCATTAAGTTGTTCCAATGTATTATTATATTTCCCATATATACTATGAAATTTTGCATGTGTTTTTTTAGTAAAACAAACTCCAAATCCGAAAACATAATGTAATTCTAGAAACTTCGATTCTATTAATTTTAAATTATCTTCTGTGTAATCTCCTATATTTTTATTTATTGGTAAATTCAACTCTTTTAAAGTAACTAGTAAGATATCACTAAAATTATGAATATGATGAAGTTCTTCAAATATTTTACCTGTTATCACACATTTATAATTATTATGCTTTATACTATCCAGGTACCAAGAAGATTTATAAAGAAATTGCCTTAAATAATTTGATAATGCAGTTATACCACCTTTCCATCCAACACTGTTCTCACCAGTTAGCCTCACAATACCACAATAATAACAACCACCATTACCTTGTATCAGATTAGTTAAAGATATATTCTGGATATGTTCTGGATGTAAATTACAAATATATCTCATTTTAGTAGACATATTTATATATTCTTCTTCAATTAATTTATAATTACGTTTTTCGAATTCGATCTTAGCATCACACATTGTATGTCTTTGAATATTACTCATTGCTGCTTTAATGCGACCACAAATCTTACAACCATTGCCACTATAAATACTAGAATAAGTTTTAGTTTGAATTATATCTTGATGAATATTGCATATACACTTCATTGGTGTATTAGCATTAATATATGTATCTAATAAAGTTAATCCATTTTTATAAAATTCATTTTCAATAAATTCTTGAGAGTGACGTGAAAAGTTGGCAATTCTTTCTTTTGTACAATAATGACAACCATATCCTAATTTAAGATTATTAAATGTAATATATTGAGGTTTTTCATTTTTATGAATGGGGCAAATAAATTCAACAGGCACATCACATCTTTGATATTCTCCAATTAAAATTAAATCACGTTTTTTAAATTCTTCACTAATAATTTCTTGAGAAAAAGTTTTAGATATTCTTTTCTTTTCTATTACTTCTGGTAATTTATTTGTAGATTCTACTCCGAACTGTATTAAATTAGATTCCTTTTGTTTTTTAGGTATGCAATCTATACAGCAATCTTTATTTATTACAAATTTATTTTCATTTTGTTTTAAATGTGAACTATATATTTTATAATCTACTTTTTCACAATAATCGCATTGCACCATTACTCTTTTTGTACATCCGAATGATAAATCTTCAACTTTAACAAGAAAAGGATCTTTATATTTTGTAAAAATATACCCTTTGGATTCATAATATTCTTTAGATTTGGCATTCCATTTTAATACAGTATGTGTGGTTAATAACATTTATCTTCAACCTCCTCAAATTATTGACATTACCTCAAAATTTACATAGAAAAAGAGCAGAGTGCTTGAGGAACACTTTTCATTGGTTTATAACTCCAATATATCTGCTCTTAAAAATTTCTTATTTAATTAAATGCATAATAAAGTAGAGAGATTTTACTTGACTTCTCTCTGTTTTATCATTTATTTTTTCCTAATCTTATTTAAGTCTTTATACACAAAATCTGCTGCCTGTTGCAAATCTTTTTTTGATAGTCCGTTTTTACCAGCAGTAACATTAAATGTAATATTTGGTTGTATTACTGTAGTTGTAGCAATATTATTTGCCAATTCTGGCATTTTAAATGACTGTAATGATATATTTGGCAAAATAGATGGCATATTTTTAATTAAATCAGTTAATGAACCATTATTAATAGTTCCATTAGCATAAGATGGGATATTCAATAATTTAGCTTTACTTATTAATTGTTCTGTTAAATTATGTGGAACAACTTCAGTACCTTTTTCTAGATTCATAATTTCAGGACCATTATTTCCACTAAGGAATGGTCTACTATTAGGAGGAATTATTAATTCTCGACCCTCTTCTGAAGTCTTTGCTGGCCCTCCTTTATGGAAGGAAGTCCCTGATGCATAGTTAGGAAATGCATCAAGTTCATTTGCAGCAGATTTTATCTGTTTTATTGTATTGATTATCGCTTGAAAACTTGTGTCAATTTTACCAGCTTGAGTTGTTAGTGTAGTAGTAAATTCATCAGCAAAGATATTAAGACTTTCTTTAATTCCTGTAATATTCCCATCGAGAATTTCTTGAACCTTTGTTAACCAAATTTCGTCATTTAACATAAGCTCGTTAAATGCTGTTTCAATATCAGTTTTTTGATCTTCTAATGATTGCTTCTTTGCCTCATATGCATCATTTTCGGATTGCTTTTTTGCTTCTAACTCTTTTTTAATAGCATCTAAAGCATCTTGTAAATTTTGTTTACGAAGATCATTAGTATGAGTATTTTGCATATCATCAATTGATGATTGCTTTTCTAATAGCTGTTTTTGTAACTCTGATAATTTTTTTTTCCCTTCATAAGATGTATCATTTTTATAGATATTTATTTGATCTTGAATATCTTGTGCATCAGTTTGAGCAGTATTTAGATCCTTTGTATAATTTTCAGCATTTGCAAGACGATCAATAGCATCAATTTGTTTATTTATTGAATCTTCTCTGGCCTTTTCTTCACTGTCAATATCATCTAAAACTTGCTGATGTCTTCTATCTTCGGATCTCATTTCCACATCTATTACTGCTAAATCAATTTCTTTTTTTATTTTTGCTGCATCTTTTAAAGTTTGAACTATATCATTAGCATAATCTTGCAATGATTTTTGATTCTGATTAAGAGTGAGTTTTAAATTTGCCATTTCATCATTTAATGCTTTTTGAGATTCAGTAGTTAAATCTGTTGCTTTTAATAAATGACCAATGGTAACAATCTCATTAAAAATTGCATCTTCTTTTTCTTTTAATATAGAAATTTGCTTTGCTTGTTCTTTTGAATATTCTTGAGATGACTTATCATATAAATCCATTGCAGATTTAGATAAATTAATTTTTTTATCTAAATCGGTCATTGATTGTTCAAATTTCTCAATTTCAATTTGAACTAAAGAATTTTTTAGTGCTTTGGACGCTTCCGCATTTTCATCCGTTAATTTTTTATTATCCATCCAAGCATTGCGAAGTAATTGGAGCGATTTAAATGTTTCATCCATTATTTTCCTAGTATCTTCTGACGCTCTATTTTTCTCTTCTATGAAAGATGCAGATTCTTGATTATCTGAACCAGTGAACCATCTATCACTGACATTTCCAAATTGAGGTGATGCAGTTGAAATAGCAGAATCTTTGAGTGCATTTATTTTTGAACGTGCTGATTGGAGTAGGGATAGTTCTTGAGCTTGTGATGTGATTAGGGAATTAGTAAGTTCGAGAGTTTTTGCATAATCTTTTTGAGATTGTGCTTGGGATAGGTCTTTTTGGATTGAGTCTGATTTGGCTTTTTGGAGGAGATATTCTTGTTCTATTTGATTTATAAGGGCTTGAGTTGTTGATTCGATGGAGAGTTCTTTTTCTTCTTTATCCTTTTTAGAATCATGTTTAGACATCCCAAGTTTAGAAAAATCAATACCAGAACCAGTCATTGCAATTTCGTCAAATGTTTTCTTAATTCTGTCGGTTTGAGCTTGTTGATCTGATAAAACCTTACTAAGTTCTTTACTAGCGTCTGATATTCTAGGTAAAGAAACATTATCTTCATATACAACGTCATCTCTTAATCCTTTATATAAATCAAGAGATGATTGCTCTGTTATATTTTGTACTTTTGCTGATTGGACAGCACCATAATATTTAGACCATGCTTTCGCTAGTTCAGATATTACAGCATTGTCAACTTGCAATTTTGCCATTGCTAAATTTTCATATTTATCTAATTCTTCAAGTCCTAGTTCATGAAGTTTATCAACTAAATCTGCATTATTTTTAACCTTATTATCATAAAATTCATCATCTTTCATCATCATTGAGACATACGCATTTTCTGCTGTTTCTTGTTGCTCTTTAATTATTTTAGTTAATTCTTGATGAACGGCTTTTTCATCACCAAGAATAGGAATTAAACTTTTATGTTTTTCAGCGAGTTTAACTAATGTGTCTAAGGAAAAAGAACCGCTTTCTGTGTATTCGTCCAGAGCTGATTGAATTTCTGTAATAGTAGACGCTGATTTAGACATTGTTTCTTGGAAAGATTTGATAGACTCTTCCATGTCGTTAACTTCTTTTATTATCTTTGGAGCATTTTCTAATTTTATAGCATTATTAAAATATTTAATAATTTTAGTTACTATATCTGCCTCAACACCATATTTATTTAAAGCAGATTCCATATCTTTAATATCTTCTTTTGCTTTTTCTGATGTAGTTCCTTTGGCAATATCTTCAGATATTCTCTTAAATACTTCTGACACATCTGATTTACTAAAAACATCCATAACTGATGCTAAATCACTAAATCCTTTTTCAGAATCAAAAGTAGCTTTTGATAAATTATTAATTAAGCTTTGACTTAATTTATTTGCAGATTCTCTTGATTGGTCAAAAGCATATGCTTCTTTGGATAATTCTTGTTGTATTTCACTACTTTCACCTGTTAATTTGGCTTTTTCAGTATATAATTCTGCTAAAGTCTTTTTATATGACTCTATTCTTTTATTATCTATAGTTATCCCTATTACATCATCAGGATTGGCATTATCATAACTCTCCAAGTTAGCAATCTTATCATTTTGCTTTGTAATTTCAGCATTAATTTCTTTAATTCTAGTTTGTTTGGTTAATATTTCATCATATTGATCTTTACCCATAGATTCAAATTTAGATGCTAATTCTTGTTGTTGAACAATTAATAAATCTTTTTTCGCTTGAGTTAATTGTTTGACATATTCTATATCAACTTCAATAGCTTTGCCTTCTGAATCTAGTTGAATTACAGAATTTTCAAAGAGAGTAGATAATTTTGCTGTTGTTGTTGCTAATTCTTCCTTCTCTTCAGTAGTCTTGCCTATTTTATCAAATAATTCTTCATATGAGGATATAAGAGAAGGAAGTTCAGAAGTTTCTTGTTTTAGTTGAAAAATGCTCTGAGTTAAATCATTAAATGCTTGTTTTTGTTCTTCTGATTTATGACTCAAATTACTAAAATATGAAACCGCCTTCATTATTGCGAAAGATAATCCAAGTGTTAGTGCTGCGTTCATCAAACCAGCAGAAATTGCCGCCCCATTGAATGCTACTCCTAACATACCAACTGCCCCTCTAAGGCCGCCCATTAGTGAACCATTTAGAGCAATCATTTGTGGAAGTCTTCCTAAAATATTTCCAAGATTCCCAAAACTGGTTGCCAAAGCTGTTACTAGGGTGGTTGTAACCATCTTACCTTTAAACATAGAAAAAACAAGAGCAACGGTTGTTAATAAAACTGGCAATAACCCAACCTTTGTGGCAAAAAAACTAAATCCTTCTGCTAAAGACGTTACGCCCGAAAGTAAAGAATTCATCCCTTGCGACGATAATGTGTTTTGCCACATAGTATCCATTGTGACTTTAAATTGTTCCATTTTTGCTTTATTTGACTCAAGATAAATACCATGTCGTTCATTTGCAAACCCGTTTGCATCAAGAGCTTTGGTATAAAGGTCTGTTGAAGTCGTCCAACTATCTAGCATATTTGAAAATATATTTTTTTGTCTAATTCCTGCCGAAATTTCACTAATATAATTTTTCTGAATTTTCGTAAGTCCAGACCACTTAATACTTAATTCGTCAAGCACATCTGGAACATCCCTAAAATCACCAGTTAAACTATCACGTATTTCTATGCCAAGTTTTCTATATGCTGTTTCCGCTTTTGAAATATCTTCTGTGCTTGCTTCTGTAGGATCTGATACCCTTCCGAGCCTTGCAAAAACAGTTTTTAAGGCATTTCCAATCTGAGAACCCTGAAGCCTAGTCCTGGCAATAATGCTGCCAAGGACAGATTCGTAACGTTCTAAATCAAAACCAGCCTCCCTAGCGACCGTCCCAGAAACTCGAATACCGTTAACAATTTGTTGAATTCCTCGTTGAAAATCCATTGGCATATTAGCAGAAACCATTTCTAATGTATCTGCTATTCGTTCAGCACTACCAGTTGCTTCTAATTCAAACTGATTTAAAATTGCCTGTATTGCATCCGTTGTGTCAGTTGTGTTCATTCCACTTGCTGTAGCTAATTGAATATCTGCTTTTGTTTTTTCTAAAATGCTTGAAACTGACTCATTCATGTTTGCATAGACCTTAACTGCATTCAACACTTCAGAAATTGCAATACCCATTTCTTTCGCCATTTTTTGAGATGAAGATGTCAAATTATCCATATCACTACTGGTCATATCCATTGTCATACGAATTGTCGTAATAGCACTATTTAAGTCGATTACTGTCGAAATTCCTTCTCGGAAAGCATTGATCAGTTGCATGTAAGCCGTAGCCGTAATCATCCATATGGGAAATTTTTCAAATGCTTGCTTAAAAGCATCCCCAAGACTTAATGCATCCCTTTGAGCCAATTTTAATGCACTAGAAGATGTTTTTGCTCCAGATTCAAGACTTCTAAAAGCACTGTCCATTTGTGGTTTTAACATTTGAAATTGTTGAGCAGTCATTCCAGTGGCACTGCTTAACATTGTCATAAATTTTTGCGAATCATTTGAATCTACTAAACTTCCATACTTACCTTTTAAATTTGCCAACAATGAACTGTATTTTGATTGCAAACTTTTTATCTGATTCTCTAATACTTGAGTTGCTTGCCTAGTTAAATCAACTTCTTTTGCTTTTTCATTATTATATTTAGACTGTAAGGCAGACTTATTATTTAATAGTTCTACTTCTTTAGTTGAATCTGTCAATCCGCCAGTTTTAATGCTTCTGGTGGCAATTGCATATTTTTGTCCTTCAAGTTGTATTTGTTTTTGTAATTGAGAAGTTAATAACTCATATCCATTTTTTTCTGCATCAAGTTTTTGCTTCAATAAACTGTATATATTCTTCAAAGATTGTTCTTGTTGCTTGTAAGCATCTGCTTGAGAATCCTTAAAACTTTTTTTATTTTCCGCATCAGAAACTTTAGAAGTTGCTTGAGCAAGTTTATTCTTCAAATCTATTTCTAAATTAAGATATTGAATCATACGCTGTTCATCGGACAAATTATTATTAGATGATCTTGTTTGCGAACCATTCAATCTTTTATTTTGTAAATCTAATATTTTTTGTAATTCAACTATTTCTTTAGAATTATCTTTAGGGTTTAATTTTGCAATACTATTTTTAGTATCATAAACTTTTTTTAGTAATTGTTCCTGTTGATTATAAGCTTGATTTATTGCTTTAACTCTTTGTGCTTCTACTAAAACTGCATTACTTTGTCCAGTGTCTTTATTGTAGACTGATTGTGCTGTTTTTAATGCATTAAATAGCTTTGTTTGCTCTTTTAAATCTGCGGTACTAGTTCCTGACATTTTTCCACTAGTATACATATTTGCTGAAGCTTGTATAAATTTTTCTGCGCTTATTCTTTGAGATGTATATAGTAATATTAATTTTTGTACAGAACTTATTTCTTTATCAATAACTTCTGTTTTCTTTTTTGTATCTTTTACTACTTGTTCTGTGGCATTTTTAGATGCCATTGTAATCTTAGCAATAGACATCTCTTCGACGCCACTTTTATTTGTATTGACGTTTACGGAGAATTTACTTGTTTCTTTTATCTTACCATTTAATCTATCTACACTAACTTCAAATTTCTTTAATGATTCATCTGCATTACTGAATGTTTGCTTTATCTGAACATTATCTCCTAATTTCTTAAAATGTTCAGTAATTCTGTCCATGTTAGACATGATTTTATTCATTTCAGCAGTTGCAGTTTCAAAACCACCCAATTTAATTTGTTCTTTTCCGCCAGATTGTGCTTTCTTTTGTGCTTCCTTAATTTTCTCAGTAATTAAGTTAATATCTTTTGCATCAATATTTAGTTTTACAGAAATTGCTGTTTTTATATTATCTGATAATGCTTTTATCTGTCTTTCTAAATCATTAACTTGTGCTTGAGATTGATCTATTTTAACTTTAATTATTGCACCAAAATTGCCAATATCACTCATTAATTATCACCTCTCTAGTTTAATTAGGGGAATAAATTCCCCCTACAAAATGTAGAGGGCGTATGTTACCTATATCTATTACTATTTATAGCCATTACTACTGCACTAATTAATGCTGAATTCATATCTTTTTGTATTTGTTCAATTGCTTTTTCTAGAAATTTTGATTCTGGACGATTATGAAAATAGTCTGGATAACTATCCTCCATACCATGCCAACTAAAACCATAATTTATTAATGCTGGCACATAAGTTGATTGACCATCTACAACGCTAAAGTGATGCATTTTATTAGGATCGCAAAAAACTTTAATCTCTATTGTATCGCCAGTAACTTTAAACGAACTCGATACACTGTGCAAAAGTTCATATGTGCGCGAATACTCTTGTGGTTTATATGTTGCATACACCTCATCCCATATTGCTTCAGTTAGTCTTAACTCTCCCATTCTTCTAATTGAAGTTATTTGTCTCTGCATATTAGAGTTAGAAGATACTAACTTTTGTAAATCGAATTGTCCAAATGCCATTATTATTCACCTACTTATTTGTTTGTTTGCTCGTATTCCAACCTATAGTATCTGCAAGGAAATTCATCGCATCTGGAGATATTTTATTTAATTGTTTTGGAATTTCCTTAATTAGTTTATTCATATTCTTTTCGTCAGGAAGTTTAACAATTAATTGGTTCAATCCTTTTGCAACAATTCCCTCAATTGAATTATCTAACTTTTGTATTTGATTTATTTCTTGACTAATTACTTTATCAAAAAACTCTAACTCACTAGAAGGAATTACTTTCAATACAAATTCGATAATCTTTTGCTCCATTAATTGATCATATAAATCTAAAACTTCGCCTTCGGTAAAATCTAAATTAGTATAATTATTAATTATTGAATATAGTTTTACCATCTCTAAAATAGCAAAGTCAATTCTCATAATTCCATTTTCTTCAACTGTGCTGCTTTCAAGAACATTCTTAATAATTGTGTGTTTTATACCAAAAGATAGATATTTTTTTACCTCTAAATTTGAAAATCCCTCAGAAACCTCATTAATTTTAATCATGTTATAAAACATCCTTCTTTCTATCGTTATTTTGTTTTTATATTGCTTTCTTTTAAACATAGAAATAACCTCCCTTTACAGAGAGGTTTAAAATTGCTCTTGAATTTATTGTTCAAATTGATTGCCACATTTCAAGCAAATAAATACCGCTTTTTTACTCCCAACCAAACCACCTAACAATCCAACAGGGCCTAGTAAAACTCCACCAACTGCGGCCTTCCCTAATCCAAAACCTTTGTTATTTGCAGTAAGGTTCGTGGAATTGCATTTAGGGCATTTTAGTTCTTGTATCTTTTTATTACTGCCTATTGTTTTTGGTGTAATATATTCCGAAAATCTTGCTCCAATAATAATAATGAATATAATGAATATAATCCAAAAAATTAAACCAATTAATTCCATATTAAGATACCTCCTATTGTTGTATGGTTATCTTCATTATATTATAAAGCAAAGGAGGTATGCAACAAATTATTGAAATTATTTCCCTTTATATCCATTTGCGTTCTCTCCAACTAAATGTATGGATTGCCACTTACCTTGGCATTCTCTAGAACATACTACAGATTCTCCTTGAGATGGTACTACCTGATAATCCATTCCACATATTTCACATACTTTATCAATCTTAGTAGAAACTCTATTTTCCTTCATCCACTTGTCAGAACATTCATGAGAGCAGAAATGATTTTTTGATTTATCATATTGACTTTGTGTTCTGCTGATTTCCTTTCCGCAACATTTACAATCTAATTTAATTCTATCTCTTTTGGATAATTGACTGCATTCTGGAGAACAAAATTTATCCTTACCACTTATAATTCTGTTCATAAGCAAAGTAAATTCTTCACCGCATTGTAAACATATTTTCTGTGCTCTCAATGTTAAAGCATAACCTATTAATTTTATATATTCACATATATTCTTTAATGGTATATTTAATATCTCCTCCAATTCATTTAAATACTTAATTCTTTTATATAAAACATTATTTAAAATTATATCTGCTATTTCTTCTGTCCATATTTCAGAATACAACATATCGTGAGTATTTTTATATGTGCAAACTTTACATAAACCATTCTTATGAGGTATATTGTTACCACAAACATTACACAGTTGTTTTGATTTCAATCTTTTTGCTCCATAATAAGCCGTATTACATTTGTTTGAACAAAAATGATGACCTACTCTATCATACTGTGTTAACATACAAGATGTTTCCGTGCCACAATATTCACAATTATATGTAATATGTTTCTCTGGTTGATACTGACTTCTGGCCTCTCTGACAGACAGATCAATTATCTTATTTAGGTCTTCAATATCATAGTCCATATATGGAATTTCAATATTCTCATTTATTGTTAAAATTCCATTATTTAGATGATAATTAAAACTATGATAATTATCTAACACACCATTATTATGTATGTATAATATTATCAGTTCATTGCACAGTTCTCTATCATTATTTATATCATATTCCCAAAGATATAACATGTTTATATCGTAATATTTCTTAATATATGTTTTCTTTGCTTTATCTTTACTAATGCCATTTGCCTGAGATAGATAATTAATTTTGTCAAATACCCTATGATCTGTGTGCCAATATGTCCCATTTACTTCAATCATCAAATTTGATTTATTCAAATAATTATCAATAGCATAATGCTTACAATTGTATTCATTTTCATTTTTTACGTTTAATTCCTTTAATATATCATTGACTATTAACTGCGGTTTGGTGTCTGTATGCGAAAAAACTCCATCAGACAACCTATTAACCATTTCTATTCTCATAAACTCTTTCCACTCAGGAGTTTGAGAAAATACATTGGCATGGTAGGCACGAGCACAGTCTTTACTGCAAAAATGATTTTTAGACTGATTATAACTATTCTCTGTTTCTCCAAATTCTGTTTTGCACCAGTCGCATTTAATAGTCAACCTTTCTACATATTTTGGGTTATTTTCTCCACTCATCTTTATATTAAATCCTTTAGCCCTACATTCATCAGAACAATATATTTTTCCTGTGTTATATTCTTTTCTCTCAAACTCTCCTTTACAAAATGCACAATTAACAACAACTAAATCTTTTGTTCTTTCTTTAGCATGATATTTAGTAGAGCAATCATGACAACAGAAATAATTTTCTTGTCCTTTTCGTGGAGTTTTGTTGAACTTTCCCTCACACCACTTACATGTCATTTCTATCTCTTCTGATTGTCCTATATCATAACATTCTTTACTGCAATAATGCTCAACATTATCATCCATCTGAGAAAATATTCTAAATACATCTATTTTACAAACTGGACATTTAAATTCTAACTTAATTGATTTTCTTCCTATATTAATCAACTTAACAAAAGGAATTAACAATTTTAAGTCTATATTAATTAAAGACGATAATTTATTTATTGAATCTAGTTTGCTATTTAATATATTATCAAAAATGATATAAACAATTTCTTCTGTAAAAACATCATCATAAACTATATCTCTTTTAGATAATGCATCACATACTTTACAAGTAGTTTTATATTTGGTTTCAGTATCTTTACTAAACTCATCAAAATGTTTTTCTTTATTACACTTACCACATTTTTGATGATTTTCTTTGCACCCATATGAATTACTTTGAAAAACGTCATGACATCCTTGCCCACAGAAATAATTAGTTCTTTTAAGATATTCAGAAATCTTATATGTAGTGGAAGTTCCACATACATCGCATTCTTTATTTACAGATAATTTTACATTTCTAATGTTTAATAATTGGATTGCTAATAGTATGTCTCTTAATGGTTTGTTTAATATATCCTCAAATTCATTCATAAACTCTACTTTATTGTTGAGTATCATATCTAATATAATTATATTTTCTTCTTTAGATAATTCATTTATAGTATTTAAATCCTCATGTTTACTTGACCATACACAAACTTTACAAGTTGATTTTTCTGTATGTTTATAATACTCACCAACTGGTTTCTCTTTACCACAAACCTTACAAACCTTTGCCTCAACATTATTACTCATTTTTACATTCCTCCAACTTTCTAAATTTTATTTATAGTCTCTAACCACTAACAACCATCCTCCAACAAAATAACATACAAAAAGAGAGCACTTATCCAGCACTCTCCAAAAAAAAGAAGCAACAGTTGGAGGTTGTTACTTCCCATATTTAATAGCAAATCAAAGCGTCCAATAATTTGCTAAAACTATCTAATTAAATTCCCACACAATCATAAAAAGAACCCACTAAAACCAGTGGATTCTTCTCTGAAAATAATATTTACTTCTTCA
>Ga0209728_1001021_pt1 | contig 18820 bp, 14 predicted proteins | sample RifGroD1_FD_183997 | JGI IMG/M metagenome (GOLD analysis project Ga0209728, IMG submission 183997) | Groundwater microbial communities from Rifle, Colorado, USA - Groundwater D1 (SPAdes) (version 2) | ecosystem: Environmental > Aquatic > Deep subsurface > Groundwater | place: Rifle, Colorado... | reverse complement strand
TAATATTTCCTATACCAATAGCTTCTAACTGATGTTTATCTCCTAACATAACTAATTTTGATCCAGTTTTTAATGCTTGAATTAACTTATAATAAATATCAGCACCAACCATAGATATCTCATCGAGGATACATATATCAATGTATAATTGATTATCTTTATTATAAACAAATCCACTTTCAGGATTATATCCTAACAATCTATGAATTGTGTATCCATCTTCTCCAGTTATTTCACTTAAATTACATGATGCTCTACCTGATAATGCTGTTTGTGCAAAAGAATAATTACTTTTAAACACTTCCAACATACCTGCTACAGTGCTACTTTTTCCATTTCCTGCCCCGCCTATAATCATTACCACTTGATTTTCTAATATTGCTTGAATACCTTCAATTTGTTCTTCAGTGAATTCCCATTTTTGTCTTTCTTCAAGTTTCTTAATTTTATCTTGCCAACCTTCAAATTTAAAACAATTTTCTGCTTCATTTAATCTTATCAATTCTTTTGCTATATTGTTTTCAAGATTATAATACCTCAACAAACCTACTTTGTCCCTATCTTCATTTGTCCAAATGATCTTGCTTTCATTCATTTCTCTTAGTGATTGAGATAAAGTTTCTTGAGGTAAATCATAACCAATTATTCCATCAACTGCACTTAGTAAATCATCTATATCTACCCAAGTATTGCCCATGTTAGCTTGTTCATATAAATAATATTTAACATATGCTTTAGTTCTAACAAGAGAATATTCACCTAATCCTCCTTGTAAGGCCATATCATCTGCTGTATCCCATCCGATACCATCCACTTCATCAATAAGTATATATGGATTTTCTTCTATTTTTGAAATTACAATATGAGGACTTCCATAATAATCAACTAATTTATCAATTTTATTTTTAGTAAGACCAAATCTATCTAATTTAACATACGCCTCAGAATAATCTTTACTATTTTCATATCTTTCTATTAATTTTAATGCTGTGGGAACACCAATGCCCTTTACCGAAGTTAATGCTTGTATGTCTTTATTTTCTAATATTTCAATGGGATTTTCAAATACTTTAAAAAGTTCTACACATTGTTTTTCAGGTAATACTTTTTCTAAAAATATAAATTGATCATCTCTATTTGTTAATTTTACATCCATACACATGAATATTATTTGATATTGTATACCATATTTTTCATTTTCAATTTCTTTACCTATAACCACATAGATTTCATCATCATTTATTTCACACATGCATCCAGTTAATGTTATTGTTCCCCATTTATTTATTTGTGGTTCTCCTTGCAATGTATCTAAGACAGTAACGGAAATTATACCAAAATCTCCGTTGCCAATAATCTTATTTTTAGGGAACATTTGTTTGGATAAACGACATTTGCATTTAATCATTATATCATCTTGATTTTGTTCCAAAACTCTACCTCCTTTTATTCTACTAATTGGACTCTATCACTTTGTAAAATTAAACTTCCGTCTTCTTTAATTTCTATTATTTTTTGAATACTATGTTGATAAATAGAATTTTTATATCTCTTTGGTTTAAATATATCTCCTCTTCTAAATCCCGTCACTAAAATTTTATTACCCCTTTGAAACCATCCGTTTTCTAATATTATTTTCTTATTCTTTCCTTTATCATCTATACCATTATCCTTAGAAATCGTTTTGTCATAAAAAGAGAATTGCCCTGAATAAAACTTTAGGGTTACAACACCTTCAGGAGTTAGTATAGTTACTGAATGTTTATTTTTATCTCTATCTAAAACAGTTCCTATAATTCTATCTAATTGAAACTTAGGATACTGCAATCCTTTATATTTTGTAAAACCAATTATTATAGGTTCTTCAGGTAAAGAATAAAAATCTACAATTCCGTATTTTTCTTTATTAACATTTGCTAATTCATGTCCAGATTCTTTACTATAAAAACTCATACTTTCCATTTCCCATGAACTGATATTACCTTGCATATATTGATTTTTGATATTTTGAAAAACAATATCAGTATATGTTTTTATACATTCCTCCGTAGTTATCCATTTATTTAATTGAATAACTTTATTTTTATAAACAGATTCAAATGAACCCTTACGTGATGTTCCTAATGCTACAAATAAATACCCTTCGTCATCATATTTATAATCTTTGTCTTCCTGCATATCATTTGCAAAATGTTCTAAGAAAAAATTATTTGCATGATCAGTGTTTTCATCATTGTATTGATCTTTTATTTTGTACCATGTAATCGTTTTAGATTGTTCATCTGCTATTTTCTTCATATTTATTAAATATTCTCTAAAATTATAAAATCTTAATTCGTCTTTTAATTCAATTGGTATAATTCCTAACTCAGCAATTTTTCCAATATCTTTAGAATTTAATTTTGTTTTAGATGGATTTAATAATCGTAAATAATCCTCTAATATTTTTTCTCTTGATTTATTTTCTATTTTATCAAATGCTCCTGCTTTAATTAGCATTATAGTCTGACCTTCTGCTACCAATGATCTCATTTGTGATTTACCAGTTTTTAATGTTGTTTCTTTTTTTATCAATACTAATCGTTCATGAAAATCTTTTAAATTTTTATATGGTCTATTCTGCATAATGGTTTGTGCTGTTTCATTATTAATTTTCATAATTCCTTTAAATCCGAAAATAATGAAATTATTTTGTTCATCAGGTAAAAAACCTTGTTCTGCTTTATTTATATATGGTAACGATATATTAATATCTTTAGATTGCAATTTACCTATTGCTTTTGCAATTTCTCCATAATTTGTTGTTCTTTCCTTTGCTTCTATATCAGAATCTTCACATGTTTCTCTATCTACTGCACCTGATTCAACCATCAATACTGCTGTATTCCAATATATAGGAGGGTAATAATAAACTAGATTTAATTGTTGAATAAGAATAATAGTATATGCTACGGCATGTAAAATACTAAAACTGTACCCAAGTTGTAGTGCTATTTGTTCATTCCAAATATAATCCAATAAAATTTGCGGTGCATTTGCTCTTTTGCCCCATTCAAAGAACATTGTTTTAGCATCGTCAATTAATTTTTGTTGTTTTTTTGCTACACCTTTTCTTAATTTATTACTTTCTATTACTCCAAATCCTGCAATATTACTATCCATAGTTAACAACATCATTCGTTCTTGACTTGAACATACTCCATTATCTTGAAGTAAATGTTTCTCCATTATTTTAATTTGTTTTTCATTTAATCCGAACTTTTTCATATCTCTATACCATTCAGAAATATTATTTTTATATCTAACAAATTTCTCTAATGGTTGTTCTCCATTTTCTACCATCAATCTCATAACTGTATTACCATTAGAAGCGTCAATTAAGTTTTGTGGTTGAATTAATTTAATCGCTTGTTCCCCAACGGATGATTCAAACTGAAATGCTGAAAGTATTTCTCCTTTACATAATATATCCCACATTTCTTTTGATTTGAAATCTATAACATCTGGATGTAGATATTTATTATATGTTTTTCTTAAACTACCTTGCCATTCTATTTTATTATTTTTTACCAACATTTCCATAGTTAATTGAAGCATTGATTCTGTTTTAGTATTTAGAAAATCATATTTTAGATTTGATACTTGTTCTGAATCGTGCAATTCATAGGCAGATATTAATTCTCCACTTGGACTTCTCATTACTGAATTATGTTTTGTGATTAATTCATTAACTATAATTACTCCACAAGCATGAGTTGATCTTTTATTAATTAATCCTTCAATTCCTAATATAATGTTTAATAAATTTTTATCCGCATATTCACTAACCATATTTCTAAATTCAGTTACTTGTTTTCTTCCATTGTCTGAATCTCCATAGAAACAATCACGAATACTCCATACTTTTCCTCTTTCTATAGGTACTAAGGAACTTAAATATAACGCAACGTCATTGTTAATATGTAATCCCCTACAGCCAGTAAGGATTGCTGACTTAGAGGTTTCTGTTCCAAAAGTACATACTCTTATCGCATCTCCACCAATACTTTGATAATATTTTACTATTTTATCCATTACTACATCTTTTTTATGAGAACTATAATCTATATCAATATCAAAAATATCTGGTCTTTCTGCACTCATAAATCTCCAATGAGGCATTTCTACACCTTGTTCTAAAGGATTTACTTGAGTAATACCTAATAAATAATTAATAATATATCCGTTAGCACTTCCACGACCTGGGCCGACGAATGATTCAGCTTCTTCCCAGATAATATCTATATTTTTTTGCATAGTGTTTAAATATGCTCCCATTGGTTGATGTTTAACTTTACTTGCTCCTGTGATTTCTTTACATTCAATATTAACTCTTTCTAAAACATCGTCTAATTTTTCTTTTTTGATTTCTCTTTCTTCTATTCCTTTAAATATTTGAGTAATCAAGAAACTATGTTGATTTTCAATATCTTCATAAAGTTCTTTTATATATGGATATTTATTTAATATTTTTTGATTAACTGAATACCACTCTGATTTTTTGGGTAATTCTCTTAAGGGAATAATAGATTCTGCAAAAAAATCATATCCTTCAATTTTATCAGCAATTTCTTTAGTGTTTAATATTGCTTTTTCAATATCCTCAATTTTTAAATAATCCATATTTTTAAATATTTCATCTACGGTGAAGAAATGAGTTGTACTATAAAACATATCTACTTCACGATTACCATTGGAATCCTCTTCTGATGTTAAGAACGCTTTATGAATTTCTCTATCTTTAGATGTAAGATAATGTGCATCAGTTGTTACTATCCATTTTATATTATAAACCTTTGCTATTTTAATAGCCATTATATTAAAGTCTACCTGTTCCTGCTGAAGAGATGGCTGTAATTCAATATAAAAGTCTTCTCCAAATATATCAATACACCAATTAATAAAATAATCTATCTCGTCTTTTATTTGCTCTTGTCTTTCTTTATTTTCTTCTTGCAATAGATTTAATATTAAATTTGGCAGTCTACCTCCTAAACAGGCAGAAGACACGATTAAATGTCCTCTGCATTCATTAATAATCTCTTCTATATCAGTATAAAAAGTAGGAACTCTTTCTATACCTTTATAATTAAACATTCGTTTCCATGCTTTTGTAGATAATTTTCTAATTTGTTCATGACCAATATTATCTTTAGCTAATATTAAAAAATGATAAAATTGAGTTTTTCCTTGTTCTTTCATTTCTTCATACATTATTTCTTCATCAACTAAATAAATTTCATTCCCTAATATTGGTTTAAATTCTTTATGTATTTTTTCTTTAGATTTTAATTTTTCTACTGTATTTAAAAATTTTACATGAGAACTAAGACATTCATGATCTGTAATAGCCATTGCAAGATTACCTAATTTATTTACATATGTAATCATATCCTCAATTTTATTAATTGAGTCCAAAATTCTTATATTTGAGTATTCGCTATGAACATGTAAATGTACAAATATTTCATTTAATTTATTTAAATATTCTTGGGAGTAAGGCAATATATCATCACTCTTTCTTTAAAATCTAAATTCTTTAGCATTTTCCACATTAAAATCAATAATATTTATTTGTGGAAAATCATTATTATTCCATTTATTAATTTCAAATTCACCAATAACATCTATTTTTACCTTGTTAGTTTTTGATTTGGATAATCCTTTATGTGATTTCATAATCATTTGATTATATGTATTTTCACCAGAAAACTTTTTAATAAATGAAATTTTATTAGTACCAATAATCTTTTCAAATTTTATTAAGTTTCTTTTTTCTCCAAGTAATTGTATATCTTCAATTTTCAATACTATATTTGTAATTGCAAAAATAGGTTTTCTCAATGTATTGCCCCAAATATCTGCCCATTGACCAACTTGAAGAATATGTTTTTCTTTTAATTTTCCTACAGGTATTTCATAATCAACTAAATATACATCTTCAATATCTACATCTTTAAACATCTCGTTTAACTTATTTTGTGTCTCTTGAATTTTACTTTCTTTAATTTGAAATCCACCTGCATTTGGATGTCCACCTAACATTATAAAAGTATCAATTTCTTTTAATATATCCATAAAAGATATTATGGGAAATAAATTATAACTTCTAAAACTCCCTCCAAATATTGTTTCTTGTTCTTTATTCTTTAATTCATTTTTTTTCATTTGTTTTAAGATAATAATGGGACGTTTATAAATACTTGCTAATTTATTTGCAACTAATCCAGAGAATGATTTTTCTAATATATCTGTAGCATTTATTATAATTACTTTATTATCATTTAATTTTTGTGTTTCAATTATCTCAACCAATTCTTCCATTGATTTTTTGACTATTTTATCTTGTCTAGCTTTGATATTGGTAGTTTCTCGAATCATACATTCTTGTAAGGTTTGTATTATAATTTCTGGTTTGGGATCTTCTTTGTGTTTCCTTCTTGGTTGATATTCTTTTGTCTCTTTTTTCCCTAGAAAAGCATTTATTAAATCCATTCTTTCTTTGGCATTCCCTATTCTTGTAGTTGCATTAATAAAAGGAGCAATCTTCCATCCAACAAATGTAAAATTAATATTTTCTTCATCTACAATTTTATTTTTTATTAAAAATTGATTTATAAATTTATTATTAATAGTTTTTAAACCTTCGATGGCTAAATACCTTGTTTCGTAATTTCTCAAATCCATAGAATCTGCTATCATACCTATTGCTACTAAATCTAGATAATTATCTGCAAAATTATATTTATATTTTTTATCATATTCTTTAATAAATTTATAAACCACTCCTGCACCAGATAATGTAGTATTGGGGTATTGTCCATCTTGGCAATTGATAACCACAGCGTAAGGATTATCTTCTTCTATCTCATGATGATCAAGAATTAATATATCCACATCTCTAGTCTCTACTAATTCCTTGCATTGTTTTACATCTGATGTTCCAGCATCAGGAACTATTAATAAATTAAAATTATATTCTTCTAAATTTTTTACTATAATTCCATGTATTTTATTGCTATTCATTGAATGAGTAATAATTATATTTGGATTTATATTTAATATATAATTATCAATTTCCGTAGCAGATGTTAATCCATCAACATCAACATCATCTATAATATGTATTTTACTATTATTTTCTATATGCCAATTAAGCATATTTAAACCTCTGTCCATATTTTTAAGTAACATTCCATCATGTAAAACTGATTTATTGATATTTAACATCTCTTTTGGATTCTCAACGCCTCTATTTTTTAATAAAATATCCAATAATTCATTCTCACTAATTAATTCATAACCTTTATTTAAAACTCGATACTTTATTACAAACATCTCCTTTATTTTATCATCTCTTTTAATTCTTCTATATCATCTATGTAATACCGTTCTCTATATAATTCTTCAAATGTATTTTTTCCAAAATCTAGAGGCGAGTCCTTGTATCTAATGCGATTATCCCAACAAACTACTATTGATACATTACAATATGACATAAACATTTCTGAGATTTTTATTAATCTTTTTATATAATTTTCATATTCTTTCCATGCTTTTGAATTTTTATCTATATTCTCATTGTCTATCAATTCAATTTGATATTGTTTGTCAAATGCAATTGCAATCTCTTCTATTCCTAAAGACAATAATAAATCTCTTTGATAAAGACTTAAACTCATCCCACATAGTGCAACAGTAATGTTATTTTTTTGACCATAATAACTTCCATATAACATTACTGCCTTTTCTGATTCAACGATAATTACTTTTTTAAATTGCTTTATGTTATTTTGATTTTGAAATATTCCATAAAGATTAAAGGACATTGGATATTTATAAGTTAATCTTTGAATAGTAATTGGCATATATTTCTTACCACTTTCAGTTTCATGTTTAAAAAATGCTCTTCCTCTTATACCTACTAGATTGCCATTAATATCATAATGAGGAATTATTGTTTTGTTTTGGCTTATATAAAATTTAATTTGAAAGAATGAGGCAATTTCATCATTTATACCTTCTGTATACCAAGATAAAGGAATATAATCATCAAACATATTTAATATATATTTATCATAGGTAGGAAGTTGTATTATCCTATTTTCTTTTTTATAAAGATGAAATTTCAAAAAATCTAAATCCTTATTTTGTATCTCTCGTTTCTGTAATCCTATTTTTAATTTTTTAAATCTTGAAATCCCTTTAAAATTACAAATGTAGTTATAAGATTCAATGAAATCAATTCCTTTAGCAGACATAACAACATCAAACAAACTTAATGATCCACAACAAGTAAAACATTGAAAAAATTTAGTATCTGAAAAATAATATAATTTATTACTATCTCCATTATGACAAACTGTATTAAAATATATATTCCCTTTATCATCTAATTTATAATTATTTGAACCTAAATCTTTTAATATTTCAATAATGTCTTCAGTAGTAATTAAATTAATTAATTCATCTCTGTCCATATTAAATCACTCTTTCGGTGATCTTATCTTCTAACTCTATAATCGTTTTATCTATAGATATTGGTTCATATTCTCTATTTGTACAAAACATATCTATCGTTCTCATATTTCCTAAGTTTTGATGACACCATATTTTAACTTCTTCTGTAATTTCACCGAATCTATTTTTATATATTGAATAACACATATTAGGTAATAATGTTTTATTTAATCCTTTCGCCTTTTGAATTAATGGTTGTATGTAATCAAGTTCTTTTTTTGTAGGAGCAAAAACAATAATCCCTACATCAGTTTTATTTGGTAATGATCTAGCTCCTTTTACTGCCCTTTGATCTCTAACATTGTCTCTACGTGCTTCATCTGTAGTTTGTGTAAAACCAAAAATTACAATATCGTAATCTGTAGCTAATTTTTTAATATTAGCAGAAAGATTTAATAATACCTGATCTTCTCTTGCTGACATTCCTTTAGTTAATTGAACATATTCTGCGATCAATGCTTGTGTCAATTCAAGATAATCAATTGCAAGGACATCTAATCCTTCTTTAAATTTATATCTATCTACAGTATTTCTTAGATATGCTAAGTCATAATTAGATTCGTCTTCTAAAAAGATTTTTGCTTGTTTTACATATTCTATTGCTTTATCAATTCTCTTTTCTTCTTCTTCAGTTAAAGTATTTTTTTTGATTTTATATTCTTCTACTCCACTAACAAATGCCCACATCATAGGTTCTAATTCTTCATATATTTTCATTTCTGTTCCTATATATAAACCTACATTATTTTGACCATTAGGATTAGGTAAAAAATCTTCTTTATCATGATCCCATAAATACGGACTACAAATTAGTAATAGTCTTTCAATTGCAATTCTTGTTTTACCTTTCCCACTATCCCTTGTCTCAAGAAAAAATCCTCCCTTTAAAGCACCTCTTGTAAGAGTATTTAAATATTTACTTTCAAGTCCATATCCATAACATGGAGATTCCTTCATTTTAATTCTTAATTCTTCTGCATTATCTCCAGATTTTCTTCTTTTCGATGAATCTTTTATAAAAAATTTTTCTTTAACATTGAAATTTTTTCTATCAAAATGTTGTTGTATTTCATTTAATGTCATAGATTCAAATTTTTCTTGTTGTTGCTTAATGATTATATGATCTATTTCTTCCATATCTAAAATTTCAGATACATTTATACCTTCACTTATGTAGCTTCTTAACAAAGATAATTTTCTAACTTTATTATAGTAATATTCATAGTTAACAATATTAGCATCTTCATATACTTGAGATAACCATTCAAGATTTTTTTCATTTTCAAATAATAAAATATATCCTTTTGGATCATTTGTATTTAAGTATGTTTCAATATCTGATATTCTAATTTCTTTTAATTCCTGAAGATATAAATTATAAATACAAGTGAAAGTTAACTTATGTATGCCATTTGGAAAATCTTCATCTACATTCAATATAAATTTTTTATCTTTTAATAAATAAGGATCTTTCATTAAACATCCTAATACTTGACAAGATGCTCGTTTATCAAAATATTTTTCTATTTGTTTTTTAGTTATTCTCATTATCTACCTCCCAATTTTTTTGCAATGGTAAGGGTTTTTTGATATCAATTTGCTTACTTAATATTTGTGTTTTTATATTTATAATTTGTTCATTATTAATAAATTCTTCAGATTTATCTTCTAAATTAAATACTTTATTATAGTGATTTTTTGCTTTCTCATAATAATAAGGTATAATACCTAATCCAGATTCATCCAGAACTTTATTTTCTAATACATCATAGTAATATAATAATGTATAATACATCCCTATATTAGTATAATCATAATTATCTCTATATGTTTTTAATTGTTGAAACATCATACCTGTTGGAACTTTTATATTGTATATCTTACATATGTATTGAAATAATAAATCCCAGTCGTTTTTATATTTATCAGATTCTCCTTCTTTTATTTCTAAACATTTACTACAATATTTTTTATTGCTTTTAATAGTTAAATCTTCTTTATCAAAAGATTCTTTACATACAAAACATTTTAATTGTCTTTGTTTTTTTTCCATAAATAAACCTGCCTTTTAATAAATAAAGAGGTAGTTTCCTACCCCTTTATTCTTTTTATAATATTATTATTCTTCTATTTCTTCTAATAATTCTTCTAAGTCCTGTTTAATCCGCATTAATGGTTGTATTTGTTTTTTTGTTGTTTCACTAACAGCAACATCTTCTCCTAGATGTTCAGTAACAATATCTGCATATTCTTCAAGTTTATCAATTTCTTCAAATCGTGTAAATAATTCTCCAATGGATTCTTTTAATTCTTCATGTGTAGGTTCTTCACCTTCATAAATTTCTCTTTGTGCTTTATAATCGATATCATCTTTTTGACCAGACATTTCTTTTTCTTTAATTAAACCTGCAATAATAACCTTTTCTAAATTTTCTGCTGTAAAATCTTCGATGTATCGTTCAGTATAGATATTTCTGCATCGAGCAAAAAATTCATCTGTTTCTGCTAAATAACCACTAGAATGAATAGGATTCCCTTCTTCATCAATACCATTTGATTTTAGATATACAATATAATCAGAATTATTTCGGATAGGTGCAATATTTCTTTCGTCACCTTCAATAACAAATTTTTCTTTATCTTTATCAAATTTTTCATGACCAAGAAAAACTACTGTAAATCCAAGTTTTAGTAATTTATTAACTTGATTAAACATTTCATCTTGATATTCTTGCCACAATCCATAACCTTTATTACCTGTTTTAATACTTGTTGAGCCAAATTTCTCAATTATATAATCTCTACACCATCTACCCATAGTTTCCATACCATCACATACAATAGTAACTTGTTCTTGTTCAAGAATTTTACACCATTTTTTACCACCTAAAGTTCTTAAATGTCCTGTAAAATCACTCCATTTATTTGCTTTTAAAACAATAGCACCACTAATACCATTCAAACCTTCTTCAAAAGGAATAAATACTGGATTTTTAAATTTAGATGCTTGATATGTTTTCCCCAAATCATTGTATCCATATATTGTGATAATTTTACCTCTTAAATCAGTAGTAATTTTACTTACTTTAGCTTTGTCTCTAAAAGTTGTTTCAACTAAACTTAATAAACCACTTGAAATTGCCATAAAATATATTCCTCCAATTTATTTTTATTTTGTATTTTATTAATCAGTTATTTCTACTATGTAATTCATCATAGTGTTAAACACTTTACATGGTATAAAAGATTTAAATTTTTCTGCTACTTGTTTGACGATTTTTTCTTTATATATTTTATATACATTAAAAGCCTCTTCATAATTTTTAAATCGTCCTAAACGTATATCTCTACCTGTACCATTTGAACATTTTGCTAAATAATCACCATTTGTACAAATACTAATCCCTATAGGAGTAGTTTTTCTATTAACATCATTCTTTACAAATAAGTTATTTATAGATAAAGGTACAAAACAACAAGTATCAGGTTTATAAATCCTATTACCTTTAATTAATATATCTTTATCAAGACACATTATTTCATTATCAATTTTATAATAATTTCCTTCATACCATTTAGCAAAATTTTGATAATTATGCCATTCTTCACAAACCGTACAATCTAAATAAGCAGGATTTTTTCTTTGATATTCTTCAGCATAACATCTTCTCAACATACCATGCCATGTATAATAAGCATGATTTACTTCTTTGCCTTTATTATTACTTACTTTATATTTCCCTTCTCCTATAAATCCAATTTTATATACTGTTTTATCATATGGATTTGACACCTGACCAGTTTTAAATTGAACATATTGACATTTCTTTCTATACCCTTCAAACTGCACTGTAACATCTAAACTACTATTATATTCCACAATTTTCATCATCGAACCATTGGTATTATAATTTGTTTCACCTATCCTATTTTCACTTATTTGCTTTTTAAGTTTTTGCTCAATAATAAACCAACCTTCTTTCCTTTGGTTGGTATATATAAACCAACCAAAGTATTTATTGGAATTTTGATCAGAATTTAGGGCGTTCCCTCTTAGTTGTATTTGCTCCTGCTCCTTTATTGCCTAATCCTTTTCCTTTTTTATCAGTAGATTCTTCATTCTTTTTATTCTCAATTTCATTGTCTCTTTCAATCTTAGCTTTTTTAACGAGTTCTGGATCGAATTCTTTTTCTACATCTTCTTGAATATCTGCACCAAGAACGATTAACTCATTAACATACTCTCTATGTTCTTCAATTTTTGCTTTACCTAAAGTTCCACCTTTTTTAGTTTTAACAATTTTACTTTGATAATTAATATTACCCCATAAATTTAATGTCATACCTTCTTCAACAGAATTTAAAACATCTGCACCAAAGTCATATTCTTCACCTTCATCATCAATAATTGTTCCTGCAACAAATTCCATAGGAATAACTTTTCCACCATACACAGGAGTCCATCCTGAAATTATTGTCCTGCCAGTTTCTTCATCATTTTTTATTTCTTCTTTAACTGATGTAACATACATTTCTACATCAAAATCAGCTTTATAATCTTCAGGTTTAATACCATTATCAATAGAAACATTGCCAAAACCTAATTCAATAGTAATTTTAGTTTTTACTTCTTCAGATTCTTTAATTTTAAATATTTCTTCTTTGAAATGTGGTACAAAATCTCCATTGCCAAAAATTCTTACCTTAGTTACATTTTCTCGGTCTTCATCATTTTTACAATCTGCAAGTGTTAATTGCTCTCCGTCAATGAATTTATTTAGAGTTTCAAAAACTTTTTTAACTTTACCATCTTTATTTTTTTCTTTTGCAAAAATCTTCAATTCTAATTCTGAAAATTCACCAGTTTTAACTATCAATGAACCATTTATGTAGTTACCATCTTTATCTTTGTTAAATTTTAACTTATGTTCTTTAACTTCACCTGTTAATGTAACATTATTTACGCCTTGTCTCAATTCATTATTAGCCATATGTATAATCTAATCTCCTTTTAATTTATATTTTTTATTTTTACATTCTATACATTCTATACTATTAATTAAATAACCAACCTACCAATCCATTAACTAAATCCTACTCTTCTTCGTCATCATTATCTTCAGTTTCATCATATAATCTTAAACTGCCATCCGCAATTTGTAGAATAGACCAAAGTTCTTCACACTCTTTGCCTTCTGGCATTAATTGAATCTTAAGTTTATCTCCTTTTCCAATCAGTTTTACAATATTTCCAATCTTAACTTCACCAGACTCAGTTACAAATCTTACCTTATCTCCTTCTGAAAGAGTGACATCACCATTAACAGAATCTACTACCATTTGTTTGTACGGATTAACTTTTACATTAACCATAAATAAATCATTTCTCCTTTTCATTTTAAATTTATCTTAATTTTAACTTAAAACCTAAGTTTGAATAAAATATTCCTTTTGTGCTGATTTTTAGAAAATTAACATGCTCTAAACCCTTATAAATCAAGGGTTTGTAAATTGGTATATTTTGTAAATCACCCTTTCTTTGAAATATTTTCTTACTTTTTCGATTTTTGATGAATTTTGATAGAATTTTCTTAACTCTTATTACTTTCACTATTATATTATCATTCTGTATAATTGTCAAGAGAGAATTTAATTTATTTTTTGATTTTAGTTAAATTCTCTCTTAAATGGGAAACTTGTTAATTAAATATTCTTACCTCAATTCTATCAAATACTTAATAGTCATTTGCTCTTCTTTATAAACAATAATCTCATCATTATATAACATACTACCTGCATGTGCATGAAGTGAATTAGCACCAGGACACATTTTTTGTAAATTTTCATAATTAAGATTATAAAACTTACTATCAAATGAATATACGTCATATGGTTTACCATAAGCAACATTAAACAATGCCATAAATCCAGAATTAGAATTTCCATTAGACCATCTAGAACCAGATAAAGATGTATAACCAAGTGATTTCTTGGCTTTTGGGGCGAAGTAGCAACCAAAACCGAACATCTTACCATTTATTACCACTTTTGAAGGTCTTAAAACTAATCCTGAATTAATAATACCCCAAATATTCTCTGAACGTGAACCATGAAACAATAATCTTTGATCTTTTATTTTCTCATTAGTAACAAACTTTTCATATCTTTCCTGTGTTTTTAAATTAATAACTTTCCATGCAGAATGAAACTTATTACTAATTTCACCTAATTCTTTCTTAATCATTTTCAATTCTTCTTGTGTAACTTCTTCAAATTGTAATCCCATTGCATCTAATATTGTTTTATTATTTTCTACTTCTGTTACATTATTTTCATTTTCATCTTTTTCTTCAATGGAATGTTGAACAACCTGACCTTTCATAATATCAAGTAAATCTTGTTCTCTTTGAAGTATTTCAGAATAATCTTTATCTGTTTTTGCAAGATAATCTTTAACTTTTCCCATTTTTCTTGGAATAGTTTTAAACAAATCAACTAATACCTTATTAAATAATTCAATATCATCTGTATTAATCAAATTGTTTAATATTAATTGTGCTTCAGTGATCATAACCTGAGTAACATTCTGAGAATTGATCGTATAGTTATCTTTGATTGCTTGTTTTGCCATTGATTGAAGTCTTGCTACAATTTGTGCTATAGAAGGATTATTAATATCAAGATATTCTTTCTTCTTTTGTTGAATAATTGTTTCTGCTACTAAATCAGTCTTATCTTCATATCCCTTGCGTATCTTACTTTTTAAAGTAGAATCCCATTTCCCTATAGGATATCTTTTTGTTTGATATCCACCTACACCAATTCGTCCATATTTTGCAATAAAATAATCTTCACCATCTGGTATCAGTTCGTAATACTTATTATTATTTGCATTAGGTTCTACTTTAACTAAATATATAGAATTTTTCATATATCACCTCTTATAAATAACAAACTAAAATTTCTATATCGACATTTTCAAAAACTTCTTCAATATCTTCTTTTACTTTATTCCAGTTTAAACGATCTAATCCACAACCTAATAATGGGATCGCAATCTTTTCAATTCCTAATTGTTGAATTTGTATTGACATGTCTTCTAATGCTTCTCTTAAACTATCATATGTAGGTTTATGAAATGCTTTTCTTTTAGTTACTAGATTAAATACATTATCAATAAGAATTGCACAATTATTTTCTTCAAAATCATCAATATCTTTTAATTTCTTACGCATATTATATAACTCATTAAATTTTACTGCAATTCCTGCACCTAAAGCAAAATCACCTGAAATGCAATGTGCAAAATAATAACCATGTGGTACTGAAAATAAATCTCTTTGTTCTTCTTTTAAAATCATAATAATTTTCCTCCTTTATTTTAATTATATTTATATTTTATGTAAATCAAGGGTAAATACTTAATACCCTTGATTAATAATTCTAATAAATTCATCTTCACTTATAACTTGAATTCCGTCTTTTTTAGCTTTATCTACTTTACTACTACTTTTAAGAGATCCTTCAATTAAATAATCTAAAGATTTAGCATACCCTGAAGCAAATTCTGCACCTAAACTTTCAAGTAATGATTTTAATTCTTCCTTCTTATAATGTGCAAAACTTCCCGTTGCATAAGTTTTCTTTCCGTTAAAGAAATTATCCTTAATTGTTGTTTCTACTTTCTTAACTTCATCATTTTTAATACTAACTACATTCAACAATTCCATAAAATGTTTCATATTATCTTCATCTTGAAAATATGAATAAATACTCATTGCTGTAGTATTACCAAAATCTTCAATATTCACAAAGTTGTAATATGAATTAGTTGCTTTTAGAAATGCATTAATATCACTATTAAAATGTTTCTCTAATCTCTTAGAACTACCAAATCCAACATTTTTAATTCCTAAAGATGCAATTAGTGAACACATTTTAATACTCTTAGAATCATTAATTGCAGTAATCATCTTATTATACGATTTCAAAGCAAAACCAGAAAGTGATATAATATCTTTCTTATATCTTTCTAATTTAAAAATATCCATATAACAAGTTAAAAATCCCTTATCAATAAATACTTCTAAGGATGCTTCACCAATATCAGCAATATTAAAACATTGTTTACTAACAAAATGTTTAAGTTTTTTAAGTAGTTTTGCATCACAATCAGGATTAAGACAGAATAAATCATGAGTATTTACTACTTTTCTCACTTCTACTTTACCTTTACATGCTGGACATTCGTTTGGAATTATATCTGTTCCACTTCTTGTAATATTATTTTCAATTGCAGGAATAATTTTGTTTCTCTTACTAACCTCAATTACATCAAATTTGCCAAGTTTTAATTGCCAGAATCTATCTAAATTATGTGTTGTTGCTCTATTAACTTCAGTTCCTTCAATATTAACTGTTTCAAAAATTCCTGTTCCAACAATTTTACCAAATCTACTTGTATTCCATTCAGTATATAGGTATACGGTTTTATACCAACTGTCCTCAAACTTAAAACTTACACTTCCATTATAATGATGATTGGTCTTGCCTAATGATTCTGCATGTTTAATATCATTGAATGTTAGCACTAGACCATCTATTGGATCGTCAAAAGTAGGAATATCTTCTATAATCTGATTAATTGTTTCTTCGAGATTATTTTTATTAACAATCCAATATTGAACAACATCAAATCCTTGTAATTTTAACCATTCTAATTGTTCCACTTTAGTTTCAAATTTATTTCCTTTGAGAATATTAAAAGCACAAAATTCAATATTTCTTTCTTTGCATACTTTTGAATCAAGTAAACCAACTGAACCATTTGCTAAATTCCTTGGATTAGCATACTTATCTTCCTGTTTTGCAATCTTAGAGTTTAATTCATTGAATGAAGAATATTTCATATAATTCTCACCAACAATTTGAATCTCATTTTCATCATCAATTGTTAATGGAATATTTTTAATACTATTTACATTATGAGAAATATCTTCTCCGATATTTGTTTCTGAATCACCTCTAGTTACTAATTGTTTAAATTCTTTTTGATAAGTTACTTTTCCTGTCCCTCCATCAATTTTTAACATTAACACACCTTGTTTATCACCTAACCATTTTACCAATTTAGGTATTTCTTTGATCTTGTCAAGTGACAATAGAGGAATGTCATGTTGTACTTTTGGCAGATTAGATACTACTTTATATCCTGCTCTTTGCGTTGGAGAATTAGATAAGATTATTCCTGTAGATTCTTCTAATGATTTAAGTTTGTCAAATAAAATATTATATTTACGATTCTCCATAATAGGATCATTCAAATTATAATATGCATCACATGCTTTATTTAGCAATGTGGTTAACTCTTGAATCCTTTTTACTTTATCCAAAACTATACCTCCTTTTCTTATTATTCTTTATCCTTTTCTTATTATTCTTTATCCTTTACTCAAACTTCATATCCTTCAACTTTTGCAATTGTTTTTCCACATTGATAATTTTCTTTAATCTCATTTCTTCTGCACGTTTAACAGCAGATTCTTTTGTCCTGTGCCAATCTTTTCCTTCGTCAAAATATACTTCTCCACTATTTTTTATTACACTAACAACATTATCTTCAATTTCAACTTCTTTTTCTAATATCCCTTGCGTTAACGCATATTTAGTAATCCAAACTGTAAAAGTATTTTCGCTCATAATATGTACCTCCTTAATAATTCAAATTTACTATTAACATTATAACATTTATATTACCATTCTGTCAAGCACTTTTTAAAATAATTTTATTCATCATATGCACTTAAAGTTAAATAATAACTACCATACTCTTTTTCTAGTGTTTTAAATTTTAATCCTTCGACTTCTATACCATAGTCATCGAACACAGAAAAAGATATATCTTCATTATCATCAATTTTATTTAACATTTCTTTTAATTCTTTTGCTTTCATAATTATATCTCCTTTTTATATTTTATTTTCATTCCATATGTATTATACAATTATATTTTGATTCTGTCAACATCTATTTTCTCATTCTATAACACTCTGGATTATCATCAGTAACATATATACATCTAGGAAATTTAAAATATTTACATCCTTCAGGACTTGTATCACAACCCATATATTTTCTTTCTCCACATCTTGTACAGCGATAATGTTTTTCTAATTCAGAACCACAACTACGAATTACTGTTGCTTCATATTTCCAATCATGAATACCAAATAAACAAGATATATTCATTTTATATTTTATC